>Ga0180220_1000043_pt1 | contig 272321 bp, 258 predicted proteins | sample eDN5th37CBELigBY_FD_151335 | JGI IMG/M metagenome (GOLD analysis project Ga0180220, IMG submission 151335) | Enriched backyard soil microbial communities from Emeryville, California, USA - eDNA 5th pass 37_C BE-Lig BY (version 2) (version 2) | ecosystem: Environmental > Terrestrial > Soil >...
ACAACACCCAGCGTCCGCACTCGGGACTGGCCGGGAGAACCCCGGTTGAGGCCTATCGGCGGATGGGGCAATCAGATCATGGGGGGCATGCCCCCCATGATCTGATGATCAAACAGGCGGCATGAACAACAACCGGGATTAGCTTAACTTAGCCGCCAAACTGTCCAAGAAGGCGGGACCACCTCAGTTGGAAGGCATAGATTGGCGGCGGCCCGAGCGCACTTTCACCCCTTCATTAGCGGGATAAATGCCCATTTTTCGGCGCTTTTTCTGGCATTATAACCGCTGTTCCGCTATAGGATCGCGGTGTCGGACGCAGGCCTTTCCACCGCTGACAAAGACGCTCGGATCGCCGAGCTCGAAGCTGCTTTGGCGGCGGCCCACGCCGATATTTCGGCTCGCGACATCCTGATCGACACGCTGCGTGTGCAGATCGCGCGCCTCAAGCGGATGCAGTTCGGCAAGTCGTCCGAGAAGCTCGATACCCAGATCGCACAGCTTGAGCTGGCCCTCGAAGAGCTCGAAGGCGAGGCCATCGTCGCCGCCGCCCGTCGGGCCGATCCGGCAGAGGTTGATCGGCCGTCGCCTGTTCGGTCGCTGCCTGCCCATCTGCCGCGCGAGGAACAGCGGATCGAGCCTGTGCAAGGCACCTGCACCTGTCCCGGCTGCGGCGGGGCGTTGCGGCCGCTGGGGCAGGATAGCGACGAGATGCTCGATGCCGTGCCGGTGCAATGGCGTGTCGTTCGGACGATCCGGCCCAAGTATAGCTGCCGGTCCTGCGAGAAGATCGTCCAGGCGCCCGCGCCGGTAAAAGCCATTGCCCGAGGCAAAGCGACCTTTGGCACGCTGGCCCACGTTGTCGTCTCCAAGTTCGACCATCATCTGCCACTTTACCGCCAAGCCGAGATCATGGCGGTGCAGGGCATCGAGATCGACCGCTCAACGCTGGCAGGCTGGGTCGGGCAGGCATCCGTGCTGCTCGACCCGATCGTCAGTCGCATTCGCGAGGTCGGCCTGACCGCCTCGAAGATCCATACCGACGATACGCCGGTTCCCATGCTCGATCCGGGCCGGGGCAAGACGGCGACTGGCAGGCTCTGGGCTTACGCCGTCGATGATCGCGGCTCCGGCGCCACGACCCCCTCGCTGGTCTGGTATGAGTTCACCACCGATCGCACAGGCGCGCATCCCCAACGGCAGCTGGCCAACTTCACCGGCTATCTCCAGGCCGACGGCTATGCCGGTTATGACAAGCTCTACGACACTAACCGTGTCACCCAGGTTGCTTGCTGGGCGCACGTCCGGCGGAAGATATTCGACATCCACGCCACCAAGCCGACGCCGCTCACCACCGATCTGTTGGAGCGTATAGGTCAGCTCTATGAGATTGAGGCAGAGGTTCGAGGCTATCAGCCCGAGATCCGGCGACGAAGTCGGCAGGACCGCACTCAGCCATTGATCGACGAGTTGCGCCAGGCACTCGACGAAGCCCTGCGCCGTCTCTCGCCCAAGTCCGAGATAGCCAAGGCGATCGCCTATGGCCGCAAGCGCTGGGTCGCGCTTACGCGCTTCCTTGATGATGGCCGCCTGGAGATCGATAACAACATTGCGGAGCGCGCCATGCGGTGTGTGGCTTTGGGCCGTAAAAACTGGCTGTTTGCCGGATCAAAGGCAGGCGGTGATCGCGCCGCTGCCGTCTATTCCGTCATCGAGAGCGCCAAACTCAATGGCCTTGAACCCCAGGCCTATATCGCCGACGTCATCACCAAGATCGCTGGCAACTGGCCTGCTGCCCGCTGGGATGAACTCATGCCGTGGAACTGGCGGCCCGATCAGCAACCGATCGCCGCAGCCGCCTGATCTGCGGTCTCCAGCTCACGCTTACTCTTCTCCAGCACCTGCTGCACCAGCACCGCGAGACCGTCGAACCCTTTGCGCATGTCGGTGGCGCCGCAGGCCAGATAAATGCGTGTCGTCGGTGGTAACGGGATCATCGGGCAAGGACGGACATCACCCGGGCCAGCGCGTCGGCATCGACCGCCGCGTCGACGGTGATCCGCACGCCCGAAGGCAGCTCGATCCCGATCTGGCCGCTGCCTGCCGGCGCCGTAGCCGGCACCGACACCTCGACCTCAGCGAACGATGGTGCCGGCGTCCGCTTCGTTCCCGTCAGATCGCCGGACAGGGCCTGCCGGCGCCACGTATAGAGCATCCCGCTGCCGACCGCGTGCCGCTGGCACGTCGCCGAGACCGAGCCATCGGGGCCGAATGCTTCGCGCAGGATAGCCAGCTTCTGATCCACCGACCAGCGACGACGCCCGCCTACGACCGCGATCCGACTGCTCATACGATCACTCATATGACCGGTCACAAGAGCACTCGCTCCCGCCGCTCCGATATCCTCGCTCATCACCGCTCCTCACAAAGAGCGGCTATCAGCACCCCGCAGCAGCTCCCCGCAAGGCGGCCTTCAGGACACGGTTACCTCCTACCGCCAGCAGGGAGTTTGAATCACAACGCGGCCACAAAGGGTATCCCCATCGATTCAGTTCGTGTGGAAACTGCTCTAATGGCCAATCGGGTTCACTTGCCCACGGCGTGGCGGCCGAGCTCCGACACGTTTGTCGTCATGACATTCGGGACAACTGCGGCCTAGATCAGCAGATTGCCTAACCCCGGCAGCTGCGTACCTAAGCAATAATCTCCGGCGGGGCCACGTCGATGTAACTTAAAACGTCGGCGGCGCGTCCTTCCTGGATGAGGTACATTGCCGTCGCCCCTCCAAGGCCGGGTAAAGGTTGGGCGCGAACCCAAGCGTAGGCAACAAGAAGGGAGCCGAGGCGAGGTTCAATTTTGACGAGCACGGCCATTAACTCGCGCAATCTCTGCTGTGTTTCAATTTTTTGGAACTGGTCCGGAAGCCGAATGGAATTCGGGCACAGGCCAGCGGTTTTCGCAACATCTTCTGCACTGGTGAGCAATGCCTTGGCAATCTTGCGGGGATGGAGAAAACCCTGATCCAGGTAGGCTGTTAAATCCATTGCGTGTTACCTCATGAACCCGGGATCAGTTACCATTCCGAAGAATTCGGAGCGACAAGCGCAAAGCAAAGCTGCTCACTGCCAATATGCGCGAGTGCTTCTGCGGGCGGGTCGTTGACCTCTAGGGTCGTAAGATGTTCTTCTGCTATATCAACAGGATAGAATCCCTCCAACAAGGCCTGGACATGATGATTGCAGTCGAGCTCGAACCGGTTGAGCAGCTGTCTATATTCGATCAGCTGGTCGAAGAGAGAGAATTCGGCCGTGCAATTGCTGTGAGCCATCGCCCGCGCGATGCGCCTGCGTTCCTGCCATATGCCGCCCGTCTCGTGCAGCGCATAAGTCCAGCCACTGCTTGCTTCGATCGGGTGGACCATCCGGGGAAATGCCAGAACGAGACAGCAATCGTTTGGTACCGACGGAGCCGGCGCGGCGCTGCTGGCCCAATCGGCGAGTGCCCTTACGCCAAAAGTCTGGCTAGCCTTGGACCTCAAGCTCCTCCGAGGCCGTGAACCAGGGTGCTGGCAGATCTCGGATATGGATAGGATAAGCGGGCAGGCTTTGCGGCTTGCTCGGTGTCGGTTCCTCAATGATCTGGCGCACCGCGTGCTCCTTTCGTCCTCGAATCAGAACAGAAATTCCTATCCTGAAATCTTATATTTTGTTCTCATTTTATCTAAACATCTAATCACGATCGGAAGCCGATGAAAGCGGAGAGCATGCTGCATCGTGCTCGCTGGCGGAATAAATGGCTGCGGAGAGGAGAGGCGCAGGAAAGACGTGCCCGAATACGTCCCCGGCATTATATTTGTAGGAGGGATGGAGCCGGCGGCCGTCAAAGGTCTTCTCTTCCTGAAAGCGAACACGGTTCTGAGAGCGAAGAATTTTCATGTCGGCGGAAGTTAGCACGGGTAGGTTGCTATCCGCCCGCGTTACAAGCCGATTGAGCGCCCCAAGTCTCAAGAACTTTTCGTTCTGAAAGACGCTCTGCAGATCATGTCGCAGCATGAACCATCGAAGCTGCTCCATATCCAGGAGGAGGTCGAAGACATGCTCGGGCGCCTCCTCCTTATACAATGGGAACTTCCCCTTCAGCAAGTCGACCAAGAGATCTGTCTTCTGATAGGTTCCACTCAGTAGCATCCGCATGGCCTCGGGGAGCCTGTAGAGGGAAAGGCGAGGGTCTGCCGGTTTGGCGAGGGCGATAAATCGGTCGCGAAGCGCCAGCGTCTTCGAGAGACTGTAGGAAACCTTCCGTTTGCCGAAGAGCTTCGCGGACTCTGCAAGTTCCTGCAGGAGGTCGGGATGGTCCCACCCCTGCAGTCGGCGATCCCGGCGTGCGCCCTCAAGTATTGCAGCCGCGGTCGTGCCCGAGATGCTGTCTTCGCTTTTTTGTAGATATGCCGTCACGGCCCCTTGCAGGCTCAAGGTGAGCGCCTCGGCGTCGAGACATCCCCCCTCCAGCGTCATGTCCTCTATCACCTTACGGTAGATTTTCTGGAAGAGACTGCTCCTAGCGTTAAGGCCGAGATCTTTGGCGAGAGCGGACATGTTTGCGGTGCGATGGACGAGAAGAGCACGGGCGTCCTGCGTAGCGAGGTTTCGCTTGCGTCGCGTGATATCCAATTTGGATGCGCAGAACTCGTCGATCTGGTCTTGAAGGATTTTCAGCGGGACGCCCGTGACCGACCGGCGAGGAAAAAGCATCATGGCTCCGATCTTGGTCGCGAATGCCTTGCGGTCGATCTGATGATGCGGGGCGCAGGGATTGCGATGGGCAATGTCCCTCAGAAGCTGCTGATAGCCGTCCGGCCAGTTCGCCATAATCCTACCCGCGGCCTCCACTCGCCGCGTGCACTTTTCCAGACTAGTGGCCGGGTCGACGAGGCCATGCCGATATGACACGCCCGAGTTGTTGTCGGGGATATCGTCGTTTGCGGGCGTCGTCGCAGCGGTTCCGACGATATCGACGAACACCATGAGGTCGTTGGGCGGCAGGTCGACGATTTCGGGGCAAATTGAGGAATGCGAGAGTTTCTCCGAGGGCTCGCCTTGCATCGCATGCTCCAGGGCATGGGAAACGAGAAGGGCATCGGGCGATGCCGGGCCGGTGTTTATGTCACCGAGGTTCCGGCCGCAGGAACAGCTCCAAGGGCGCGTCGCGGACGAGTACTTGAGTGGCGTTGGCTCACCCAGGCTGTTGCAGCAACTGTCGCATGAATCGACGAGCTGGACGGAATGGAGGGAGCACGCCGTCATGTAGAACAGGGACCAGGAATCCCGGATGATTTCCGTCTTGCGAATGCAGTGCGGGCAAATTCGCGGCCGGCTCGTTCTCAGAAACTTCTTCTGGACGGAATGGCCATGAAAATCCACGAGACCGAGCAGGAGACCGCTTTTCTGCCTGCGCCACCCCATCGCTTTGAGGGAGGCGAGGGGCTGGAGGGATGAGGCGGCGAGCCTGAGCCACGGCGCCTCGTCCGCCGTGGTGGGCGACAATTTTCCTATTCCCAGCGCTGTCCGAAACAGGGCAAGGTTGGGGATGCCATTCAACGCGCATAATCGTCTGACATATCCGTGCAGATTTTCATCAGGCGCAGGAGTGACGACAAGCGGAAGTGGTGGGGGAAGCTGCATTCTGCGGCCTCAGGCCGCGTCGGCGATGTCGTCCAGATCGTCACGACCGCCCGAGAAGCCCGCGAACGGGTTCACACCTTCACACCAGTCGGACAGTTCCCCGATCTCTTCGACGGCATCCCGCAGATCCGAGACCTCGATGCGAATATGATCGTTGTCGATCGCGATCGTGGCGGCTTCGCGAAGCAGGAGGTTCAGAGGGCGCAGATAGCCGTGCGTGACACTGTAGATTGCGTCGGAAATCCCGAGCTTCACCTCACCGTTTTCTCTTTTGATGCTCGGTTCGCCAAGCTTGCTATATTCGTTGAACGGCAGCTTGTTATCAATCTCCGCTAGGAACTCCCGAAAGGTCAAGCGTTCGTCGAGGGTGCCATAGGCAAATGAAGAGATTGTCGTCCGGAAGGGCGTCAGGCTCTTGAGCTGGTCATTCGTCTCGATGATGGCCGCCACACCGCCGTCCTTGCCTGGCATGCCGGCCATGACGAATGGCACGCGCGTATCCTTAACGACTTCCTTCACCCACTCGGCTGCCTGGTAGGTGCTGATTGTTCCGCCCGACTTCACGATGTGCTGAAACTCGTCGCAGATGACGAGTTCGACGCGCTGGGCGAGCAAATGGTGTTTCACAATATCCGTGAGATTCTTCAGGCTGCCTTTGGCTGCGTCAGGCGAGACAAGCGCACCGACCATTTGCTGTGCGGTCGTCAGGGGAGTCGCGCGCGCCTGCAGGGAAAAATAGAAGACTGGGCGGACGAGATTCTGGTTCTCGTCGCGATATTCAGCGCCGTGCATATCGCGATAACGCTTCAGGAAAGTGGTTTTGCCTACCCCAGTTTTCCCAGTGATGATCATGCAGGTGGGTTCGGCGGCGATCAGCCGATCCGCACGAATCTTGCCCAGGCGCTTCTCGATATTTTGTGTCGACGTGCGATCGACGAAGATGCTCGCAATTCGTTCGAGTCGGGTGTCCTTGGGCAGCGCACTCCAGTCGATCTTTCCGGTATCAGGCACTTTTGGGTCCCCTTGTCGCATATGGATTGTGCTCGTGCGGGGCAGGTTTCGCTGGCAAACCTTTAGGTTTGCTTGACAAGGTAACAACATTGTTACTTGGAGCAGCCGATTGCTGGGCGCTGGAATTCGGCGCTGGCGCGAGCGGTTGGGGGTCGGGCTCCACGGCCACGAAAACCGGCTCCTCGTTCGGGGTTTCAGCATGGATATTTGTGCTGTCGCCTGAGTAGGCGCGCCGGCTTGTGCCGGCATATCTCTCCGCCTTGGCGCTGGTGCCTTGACCGCGATTTTTCGAGCGCTTGGGTCCAAGCTTACGCATCAGGTCATATAGCTCGACCTTTGCCTTGATGAGGTCGTCTTCATTGAGGGCCGCTTTGTTCTCGGCATTCATGTAGGTCGTGATGCACCGATGCTGCCAGATTGAGAGGCCCTTCGCGTAATTTTCCCATTTCCGTGAAATGGGGACGCGCAGAATGTCGCCATTCTTCCGTACGATCCGGACCTCGCTAAGATCGGCTGGATCATAAAGAAATGGTATTTTCCCGTCGGAGCCCTTCATTCTCCGGCATTCTTCTGAGTCGCGGAAGTTGCCATATTCGGCGCACTGATAGGTAAGATGTTGGAGCTTGATACCGGTCCGCCGCATCGCTGACCGCTCCGATCGGCCGATGACCGCATCGATCTCCCGTCTGTCCGTCACGATCCTGACGCGATGTTTCTCAGTGACCTCGTTCCAGAGGCTTCGCGGCGCCCGCCTGATACCGCGGTGGGGGGTGAACTGATAGATATCGACCAGCCACTTGTGCAGCGCTTCATATAGCTCATCCAGCGTAACAACGGAGCGATCGACTGAGTCATAGTCGGCTTTCGCAATGGTGTTGCTGAACGTTGTGCCGGGTGACGAATGCGCCACCTGCCGGTTTGTCGTACCGATGAATCTCTCGACGGCCCCTTTGAACCAGGGGGACCGACCCGGCATGAAATGCACTTCGTTTATTCCTATGCGAAACGCAAAATTGCGAAGGTCTTCCGAAACGTTCTCGCGCGCTAGGTCGACTACCAGGGAGTGCGGTAGACCGCCCACCGGCCAGTCTTTCTTGATGTTCCACGGACGCTCTGGATCGGTCTTCTTGTGCTCAAGATAGCTCTTGGCGAGGACGCCGTTCTTTAAGCACTCCATGACGGTCAGCAGGCTGGGTGGATCGAACGACAGATGGATGCCGAAGGGCATGCGCGTGCACCTGTCGATCGCGATGGCAAGCGTCGGGCGACCGATAGGCAATCCGTTTTCAGTATCGACAACGATAAGATCGAAAACCGTGTGGTCGATCTCGACCCTTTCAAGAGGGCGCGTCGGATCCGGCATTTCGACCGCAAGACCTTCTTTGGAATATGCAATCGTCGGCCCTTTTTGGGCCGCCAATATATCCTGGACGCGAAGCTCTGTGATCTGGTTGCGGATGACCTTGTCACCGGGCTCGGGGAGGAAATCCGTTGTGCGCTCGGCATTCCGGCGTCTGACCTCGGCAAGGACGAACGCCTTGATGCCGGATTTGGGTATTGGCTCGAGGACGAGGAATTTCTGCTCAATCACCTCATTGATGATGTCCAGAACCTCTGGGCCATACCGGCGCTCGCGATTTCCTTTGAGGTGGTGAAGGGAACTAAGCCTTTTCGCGCTAGGGGCTGGGCCGGTTCGCTCCAGCCAGTTACCGATCGTTTTGAATGACGGCGGAACCTTGTCGCCTCTTTCTGCGGCAACACGGCTGGCCAGATCGCTCATTGCTTTCTCGCTTCTCTTGAGATGAAGCCCCTCAGTGACCGCTTCCTTGACATAGGTTAGGCGGTCTTTGCCGGTCAGCTGATTTGCCGTGTCTGCACGTAGCTTACGACCGGGCGTTCTATGGCTCCCGTCCTTGCGGTCGGGATCGCCAGCGATTTCGAGGTGAGTTTCGTTGTCGTAGCGAATGCCGGGCTCTTGCAGGATGACGGTTCCATCACTGGTATGTTCGAGCAGTTCGAGATCCGTGAATGTCACAAGGTCCCGTGTCTGCTCGCTGACCCAGTCGAGTTGGTCATTCCTCCGCTCTCGAAAACGATAGTTGATGCCATTATAGATGATCCGACAACCATCGACGATATCGAGCTTCATGGACGCTCTCCTGACTTGGGTGGGTAGAAGGGGATCAGCCTGGGAGGCGGATCTGTCGGATCAGGAAACCTGACCAGCGTCTCGAGGGAAAAGTCTTGAGCGGTATCGATGTAGATCTTGCCCTGGGCTGCGAGGGCCAGAATCTCGTCATAATGGGGCTTCGGAGGCGCCATCGCTTCGATGATGGAACCGATCGACTGAGGGATTTCCTCCAGCAGCGACTGAACCCTGAGCGTCAGCAACGGCTCGACCTTCCTATTATACTCAAACCAGAGATCTTGGATGCAGCGAAGCTGGGCTGGCTGCTGGAGGTGGATGTCCAGGGCCACTGAATATGGAACGCCGTGGTTCGCACTCCATTCGGCCCAGTCGCATCGTGTTTTCCACTCCACGTCATCATGGAGCTTGGTCAGTTCCTTGACCTCATGGATCTCAGGGTGGCCGGCAATGACCAAACCGAAGTCGGGCCAGTGCATCCTCTTCTTGCCGTCGAACCAATGGCTCCACTGGAAGGGCTGGCTGAAGATGCGCGTTACGTTTGGATCGAGCTCGGCAAGGATCGCGAATCTGGTCTCGTGATCAGACTCGCACTCAATTTGGCCTCCCGCCTTGATACTCCTGATTGCGCGCTTGCGTTTGTTGGACGACGAGCGGACAATCCTTCTCAGCGGTGTTGGAGATGGAATGAAGGTAGGAGGCCAAACGTCCACAGCGCGCTCTTTGAATCTATTCCCGAGAAAACGGGTCAATCAGAGCGCTTTCGGTGCGGATCTTTTCTTGCCCCATAAGTTTGGCTTTTGGGAATTAATCTTTAAGATTACGCTAATCTGCGGCTTTGAGCCCAGAACTACCTATTCAGTCATCCGCTCCGAAAACTTTTGGGGCGAGCGACAATGCGCTCTCCCCGCGCATCGCGTCCGCCGCGTCGCTGGCGAGGCGGTCGGCGCGTTCGTTCTCGGGGTGGCCGGCATGGCCTTTCACCCAGCGCCAGTCGATCCGGTGCGGGGCGGCGGCGGCGAGCAGAGCCTGCCAGAGATCGGCATTCTTGACCGGTTTGCGGTCCGCCGTGCGCCAGCCGTTGCGCTGCCAGCCGTGGATCCACTTCGTGATGCCGTCCTTCACATAGCTGCTGTCGGTCCACAGGACGACGGTGCATGGCCGGGTGAGTGCGCGCAGGCCCTCGATGGCGGCCATCAGCTCCATGCGGTTGTTGGTGGTCGTCGCCTCGCCGCCGGAAAGCTCGCGCTCGCGGCCCTTGAAGCGCAGCACAGCGCCCCAGCCGCCGGGGCCGGGATTTCCCTTGCAGGCGCCGTCGGTGAACAGTTCGACCGCCTCGCTCATGCCGGAGCCGGGCCGAACAGCGTCGCCGGATCGCCCGAGGCATAGGTCTCCAGCCGGCGCAGATAGGCGAGCGGGTCCTTGCGCGTGACCAGCGCGCCGGGCGGCGTGTTGATCCAGTCATAGGCGCGGGTCAGCAGGAAGCGCAGCGCCGCGCCACGGCCGAGAATGGGGAGCGCGGCATATTCCGCTGCGGTGAGGCCGTGCGCCGCGCCATAGCCGGCGATGAGCGCATGGGCCACATCCGGGCGGAAAGTGCGGCCATCCGGCGAGAAGCACCAGGCGCCATGCGTGATGGCAACATCATAGGCGCGGATGTCCGTGCAACTGAAATAGAAGTCGATGAGGCCACCCACCGCATCGCCCTGCATCAGCACATTGTCGGGAAAGAGATCGGCGTGGATGACGATATGGTCGAGCGCCTCGGGCCAATGCGCGTCGAGAAAGGTCAGCTCGTCGCGCACCCGTGCGTGCAGGCCGGGTGCGATGTCGTCGAGATGCGCACCGCACGCCTCCGCAAGGCGGTGCCAGCCGCCCGGGCCGAGCGCATTTGCGCGCGTGCCGGGGAAGCCCTCGGCGGCGCGGTGGAGCTGGCCGAGCGCGGCGCCGGCGGAGCGGGCCTGTGCCGGCGTCGGCTCGGTCACGGAGACGCCAGACAGGAACTCGATGAGGCAGGCGGGGCGCCCGCACAGCTCCTGCAACACGGCGCCGGAGCGATCCGGGATGAAGCGGGGCACGGGGCAGCCCTGTTGGGCGAGATGATCGAGCAGCGCGAAGAAGAAGGGCAGGTCGTTCACGTCGACCCGCTTCTCGTAGAGCGTCAGGATGAAACGCGCGCCCGCGCCATCAGCACCGCTGGTGTCGACCAGATAGTTGCTGTTCTCCACACCCTCGGCAATGCCTTTGGCCGCGCGCAGCGTGCCGACATCGTAGCGCTTGAGGAAATCGGCCAGCACTTCCGCCGGCACCTGGGTATAGACTGCCATGGCCGCGTCAGTGCGCTTCGAGCCCGCGCGGGAGCTTAAAGGAGAGGTCTTCAACGGCGGTGCGCACCTCCTCCTCGGTGACGACGAAGTGCTCGCCCAGCCGCTCGATGACGCCGCGCACCAAAATCTCGGGGGCACTGGCGCCGGCGGTAAGGCCGAGTGTGGTGACGCCCTCCAGCCACGCGAAATCGATCTCGGCGGCGGTCTGGATAAGCTGCGCCCGCACGCCCGCGCGCTCGGCGACCTCGACGAGGCGAAGCGAATTGGAGCTGTTGGGCGCGCCGATCACCAGCACCGCGTCGGCCTGCGCGGCGATGGCCTTCGCGGCGGCCTGGCGATTGGAAGTGGCGTAGCAGATGTCCTCGCCCTTGGGCGCGGCGATGCCGGGGAAGCGGCGCTCCAGGATCGCCACCATGGCAGCGGTATCGTCGACTGAAAGAGTAGTCTGCGTGAGGAAGGCGAGCGGTTGGCCGGGTGCCGGCTGCACGGCCAGCGCGTCCGCTTCGCTCTGGATCAGCGTCATGCTGCCCTCGGGCACCTGGCCGAAGGTGCCGATCACTTCCGGGTGGCCGGCATGTCCGATGAAGAGGATGTGCCGCCCGCCGGCGACCTGGCGCTCGGCCTGACGATGGACCTTGGAGACGAGCGGACAGGTGGCGTCGACATAGTCGAGCCCACGTTCCTCGGCATTGGCGGGCACCAGCTTGGGTACGCCATGGGCGGAGAACACCACCGGGCGCCCATCCGGAACTTCGTCCAGTTCGTCCACGAACACCGCGCCCTTGGCGCGCAGCGCATCCACCACGAAGCGGTTGTGCACGATCTCGTGGCGTACGAACACCGGCGCGCCATATTTCTCCAGCGCCTTTTCGACGATGGTGATGGCGCGGTCCACACCCGCGCAGAAGCCGCGCGGTGCGGCAATGAGCACGCGCAGGGCCGGGCGCGCGGCCTGGACGGCGGGCGAGGGGCGGGTCGGGTCAGCTTCGGCCATGAGCGGTCCTTTAAGGCGATGCGCGCGCGGAGGGAAGGGGCGAGCGGGCGCGGCAGGCTTGGAGGGAGCTGGGCCGGTCGCGAGAGCGTTCCATCCGGTCCGCGGGCCTCTGATGGCGGGTTGCCTGTCTTCCCGCTCGTGTTCGCCGCCCTTTATGTTGCGCGGCGGCGGGAGCCTGACTAAGAAGCGCAGACTTGAGACGAGACCGGGCGCCCCCTTGCATGTGCCCACTGCATAAGGACAGCATCCCCTTGCGGCTTTCCGCTTCGCACACGCTGCTTACCGCCGGCCTTCTCTGCGCGCTCCTGGCCGGGTGCGCCAAGCGCGGCGACATTTCCTCCAGCGGCGCCGGCATCATTCAGGTCCGCTCGGCCTGCCCCATCGTGGCGGTGCCGGCCTATACCGGCGATGTCACGCTGTTCGATCCGCCCGAGGCGCGCACCTCGGAGGCTATTGACGTGTCGGCGTCCATCTCCAACGTCCAGTCGAACTGTCAGGAGCAGGGTGCCGAACTGGTGAGCAGCGCCACCTTCACGGTGACGGCGCTGCGCCGCGACCCGGGCGCGGAGCGGGTGGTGGAACTGCCTTATTTCTCGGCCGTGGTGCGCGGTGGGACGGAAGTGGCCGCCAAGCGCATCGGTACGGTGCGCTTGCATTTCCCGGCCGGGTCGCTTCGCTCGCAGGCTTATGGCACAGCCGCGTCCTTCGTCGAGAAGGCCGCCGCCTCGTTGCCGCCCGACATCGAGCAGCTCATCACCAAGCCGCGCAAGTCGGGCGACGCCGACGCGGCGATCGATCCGCTTGCCCAGCCGCGCGTGCGCGAAGCGGTGCAGCGAAGCAGCTTCGAGCTGCTCGTGGGGTTCAACCTGACCCAGGACCAGCTTCGCTATAATATCACCCGCTAGGATATTCTCCAGGCGGCCGGTCGAGTGCTTGAACCTGTCGACGGCCCGCCGCCGATGACAGGACTGCAAGACCGATGAGCATCTTCGCCCGATATTCGACCGCGCTGGACGGTCTGCTGGACGCGATGGTCGCGGCCGGTGAACTGCCCGCCGGGCTTGATCGCAAGGCCGTGACGGTCGAGCCGCCGCGCGACCCGGCGCACGGCGACATGGCGACCAACGCCGCGATGGTTCTGGCCAAGCCCGCCGGCACCAATCCGCGCGCGCTCGCCGAGCTGATCGCGACGCGGCTGCGCGCTCTGCCGGAGGTGACGGGCGTTGAGATCGCCGGCCCCGGCTTCATTAATCTGCGCCTCGACCGCGCCGCCTGGGAGGCGGAGCTGCGGGCGGTGCAGGCGATCGGCGGGGATTATGGCCGCTCCACGATGGGCGCGGGCGTGCGCGTCAATGTGGAATATGTCTCCGCCAACCCGACCGGCCCCATGCACATGGGGCATTGCCGGGGCGCGGTGGTGGGCGACGCGCTGGCCAGCCTGCTCGCCTATGTCGGCCATGAAGTGACGCGCGAATATTATATCAACGATGCTGGCGGCCAGGTGGACGTGCTCGCCCGCTCGGTGCACCTGCGCTATCGCGAGGCGCTGGGCGAGGATGTGGGCGATGTGCCGGAGGGCCTCTATCCCGGCGCCTATCTGGTCCCGGTCGGCCATCGGCTCGCGACGCATCATGGCAGCAAGTTCGTCAGCGCGCCGGAGAGCGAGTGGCTCGCCCTGTTCCGCAAGGAAGCGGTGGCCGACATGATGGCGATGATTCGCGCCGATCTGGCGCTGCTCGGCATCCATCACGACGTTTTCTCTTCCGAAGCGGAATTGCAGGCGGTGGGCAAGCCGGCGGCGGCGGAAGCCTGGCTGCGCGCGCACGACCTCGTCTATGACGGCATGCTGGAAGCGCCCAAGGGCGAGACGCCGGAGGATTGGGAGCCGGTGGAGCTGCCGCTGTTCCGCTCGACGCGCTTTGGCGACGATCAGGACCGGCCGATCAAGAAGTCGGACGGAAGCTGGACCTATTTCGGCGCGGACATGGCCTATCATTTCCAGAAGGCACAAAGCGCGGATCAGCTTATCGATATCTGGGGGGCGGACCATGCCGGCACGGTGAAGCGCATCACCGCCGCCGTAGCGGCGCTGACGGAAGGCAAGGTGCGCTTCGACGTCAAGCTGGTGCAGATGGTGCGCCTGCTGCGCGACGGCGAGCCGGTGAAGATGAGCAAGCGCGCCGGCAATTTTGTGACGCTGGCCGATGTGGTGAACGAGGTGGGCAAGGATGTGGTGCGCTTCACCATGCTCACCCGCAAGGCCGACGCACAGATGGATTTCGACTTCGCCAAGGTGGTGGAAGCGAGCAAGGACAATCCGGTCTTCTACGTGCAATATGCCCATGCGCGCATTGCTTCGCTGGGCCGGCGCGTGGGTGAGACCTTCCCCGATGGCTTGCCGGATGAGGCGGACCTGCCGTTGCTCGGCGCCGAGGAGCTGGCGCTGGCCCGGCTGCTCGCCAATTTCCCGCGCATCGTCGAGGGCGCGGCGCAAGCGCGCGAGCCGCACCGCATTGCATTTTATCTCTACGATCTCGCCGCCGCCTTCCATGGCTGGTGGAACATGGGCAATGACGATCCGCAGCGCCGGGTGATCCTGGCAGATCGGCCGGACCTGACGGCCGCGCGGCTGTTCTTGAGCCGCTGCATCGGGCAGGTTATCAGGAACGGTCTCGCGCTGATGGGCGTCGCGGCACTGGAGGAGATGGTTTAATGCCGGCGGATCAGGGCGACGGCTTCTTGGCTGAGGATCGTGACCGCCTGCCCTGGCTCGAACCGGCCGAACCCATCGAGGAGATCAACGCCGCGCCGTTGCGCAAGGTGCTGGCGCTGGTGCTGCTGGGCCTCGTACTGCTCGGCGTGATCGTGGGCGGCGGCTGGCTGATGAAAAGCCGAATGAGCGCTGGTGGCGATGGCGCGGCGGCGCTCATCGCGGCGCCGGAAGGGCCTTACAAGCTGCCGGCCAATGCGGTGGATCCCAAGAAATATGACGTTGACGGCAAGAGCTTCGCCGGTGAAGGCGACGCCGCTTACTCGGCGACGGCGGGTGCGACCAGCAGCGGGCGGATCGATCCGAGCAAGGCGCCTGAAATGCCGATGACGGACGTGGTGAAGGCCAGCCCCGACAAGTCCGCGACGCCCAGGCCCGCTGTGGCCGGGGCGGCCAGTTCGGCGCCGACGCCTCCCCCTGCGGCCGAGCCCGCGCCAAGCCTGGGCGGCGCGCGCGTGCAGCTTGGCGCCTATAACAGCAAGGCCATTGCCGAGGAGGCCTGGAAGCGCCTGGTCAAGCGCTTCGACGATCTGGCCGATGCGCGCCATGGCGTGGAGCCGGTCGAGACCGGTGGCCGCACGCTCTATCGTCTGCGCATGGGCGCGGCCGATAAGAGCGCTGCCACCGCGCTGTGCGGCCGCCTGCGCGTGGCCGGCGAAAATTGCTGGGTGGTGCCGTGAAGCCGGTCGTCTTCGGTCTGGCCGGCGAGGCAGTGAGCGCGGACGAGCGCGCGCTGTTTACGGCTTGCGATCCGGCGGGTTATATCCTCTTCGGCCGCAACATCCGCGATGCTGCGCAGGTGCGGGCGCTGACCGACGAGCTGCGCGCCATCGCCGGGCGCGCGGATCTGTTCATCATGGTCGATCAGGAGGGCGGGCGCGTGGCGCGGATGAAGCCGCCGCTCTGGCCGGACTTTCCGACCGGCGCGGCCTTCGACGCGCTCTATGAGCGGGGCCCTTCCAGCGCGATCGAGGCGGCGCGCTCCAATGGGCGGGCGCTGGCGGCGATCCTGAGCGAAGCCGGCATCACGGTGAACGCCGCGCCCGTGCTCGACGTGCGGCAGGCGGACGCCAACGACGTGATCGGCGACCGGGCGTTCGGCGCCGAACCGATGCGGGTGGCGGCGCTTGGTCGGGCGACACTGGACGGGCTGCGCGCGGGTGGCGTGGTCGGCGTGGTCAAGCACATTCCGGGGCATGGCCGCGCGCTGGTGGATAGCCACGTCGCGCTGCCGGTGGTGACGGCGAGCCGCGACGATCTGGAATGGGATTTCGCGCCGTTCCGCCTGCTCAACAAGGCGCCGGCGGCAATGACGGCACATATCGTCTATACCGCGCTCGACGATGCGCGGCCCGCCAGCCTCTCGCCGCGCGTGATCGGCGAGATCATTCGCGGCGACATCGGCTTTGACGGGCTGCTCCTCTCCGACGATCTGGACATGAAGGCGCTCAACGGACCGGCCGACGAGCTGGCCGAAGCGGTGGTCGCCGCGGGTTGCGATCTGGCGCTCAACTGCTGGGGGCGAATGGACGAGATGACCGCCATCGCCGCGCGCCTGCCGGAGATGGGCGACGCGGCCCGCGCCCGGCTGGACAAGGCAATGGCGAGCGTGGCCGCCGGGCCGGACGACTGGACGCTGGAGGAGTCCCTCGCCACGCGCGACGCGTTGCTCCGGCAAGGGCTGATATGACACAGGCCACCGTCCTCGGCGCGGATCGGGCCCCGGATGTGGAGGCCGTGCTCGGCGACGAAAATTGGGACGAGCCGCCGCGTCGCGCGCCGGGCGAGGACGTGTTCACCGTCAGTGTGGAGAGCTGGGAGGGGCCGCTCGACGTGCTGCTGGCGCTCGCCCGCACGCAGAAGGTGGACCTGCGCGAAATTTCCATCCTGGCGCTGGTCGAGCAATATCTGCGCTTCGTTGAGGAAGCGCGGGCGCTGCGGCTGGAGCTGGCGGCGGACTATCTCGTCATGGCGGCGTGGCTCGCCTATCTCAAATCCGCGCTACTGCTGCCCAAGGAAGAACAGCCCGATCCCAGCCCGGAGGAACTGGCGCTGCGGCTTCACCTGCGCTTGCAGCGACTGGAAGCGATGCGCGAGGCGGGGGCCCGGCTGCTGGCGCGCGACCGCATCGGCCGCGACGTCTTTGTGCGGCCGGCACCGGAAGGGCTGCACCGGCCGCGCGCGATCCGCTGGCAGGCCAGCCTCTACGATCTCATCCAGGCTTATGGGCAGGTGAAGGCGCGCACGGCGCCGCGTGTGCACATCGTCGCGCGCCGTCCGGTCATGACGCTCGACGAGGCGCTGGCGCGGGTTTCGCGGCTGGTCGGCACGCAAATCGACTGGCAGGCGCTCGACGCCTTCCTGCCCGAGACGACGGATCCGCAGCTCAAGCGCTCGGCGCTGGCGAGCAGCTTCGTTGCCTGTCTGGAGCTGGCGCGGCTCGGCAAAGTGGAGTTGCAGCAGGACGAGATTTTCGCGCCGCTCTATCTTCGCGCTGCGTCCGGTGCCGAGGGCAGGGCGCGCGCATGAGCGGCGCGGCCTCGGTACGGCTGGTGGAGGCGGTGCTTTTTGCGGCCGAAGCACCCCTCACCGCCGACCAGATCGCCCGTCATGCCGGACTCGATGAGAGTGCGCTGCCGCACCTGGCTGTTCTGGCCGATCATTATGCCGGGCGCGGCATCGAGCTGGTGCAGCGCGGCGGGCGCTGGCATTTCCAGACGGCGGCGGACCTCGCCCACATTCTGCGCCGCGAGCGTGAGGAACCGCGCAAGCTCAGCCGTGCGGCGGTGGAGACGCTGGCGATCATCGCCTATCATGAACCGGTGAGCCGCGCCGAGATCGAGGCGATCCGCGGCGTGGCGGTGGCCAAGGGCACGCTTGACGTGCTGATGGAGGCGGGCTGGGTGCGCCCGGCCGGCCGCCGCGAAGTGCCCGGCCGTCCGCTCATCTACGCGACAACCGCCGACTTTCTCAGTCATTTCGGCCTGACGAGCCGGCGCGACCTGCCCGGCATCGACGATCTGCGCGCCGCCGGCCTGCTGGACCCGATCGACATGGCGATGGAGGCGCTGGGCGGGCTGGCCGACGACGCCGACGAGGGTGATGACGCGGACGACGCGGAAGAAGCGGAGGGGGAGGCGCAATCGGCTCTGGAAAAGGATGTCGATGACGCCTAGTTATGAGCCTCGACAGGAGAGTTTAGATGGGTTCCTTTTCCCTCGTTCACTGGGTTATCGTCCTGCTGGTCATCATGCTGCTGTTCGGCGGCGGCCGGGTCTCGGGCCTGATGGGTGACGTCGCCAAGGGCATCAAGAGCTTCAAGAAGGGGCTGGCCGACGACGACGAGACGCCAACGCAGGCCGCCAAACCCGCCCCGCGCATCGAGCAGCGCGGCGAAACCGTCGACCAGACGGCTGCCCCGACCCGCGACGAGCAGAAGCTCGACGGCTAAGCGGCGGCCCGCCCGCCCGACGGAAGGCTGCCCGTGTTCGGCATCGATTCAACCGAGCTGCTCATTATCGTGATCGTGGCGGTGGTCGTCATTGGTCCCAAGGATTTGCCGCGCGCGCTCTACAAGGTGGGCAAGGTCGTCGGCCAGGCGCGCGCCATGGCGCGCCATTTCCGTACCGGGCTGGATGCGATGATCCGCGAGGCGGAGCTGGAAGAGTTGCAGAAGCAGTGGGACCGGGAGAATGCGCGCATCATGGCGCAGCATCCGGTGGCCGAGGCCCTGCCGACCGAAAAGCCGCTGATCGACGGCGCCAGCGAACCGGCGGTCGACGAGGCGGCGCGCGCGCAGGCCGCCGCGCCGGACGATATGGACGCCGCCGCGCAGGGCCCCAGCCTGGCTGACGCGGTGCGCGAGTCCCAGTCGCCGCCCCCGCTCGCCGAGCCCGACGCCGCGCCTGCCTCCGCGCAGGAACCCGCGCCCGCCAGCCCGCAACCTCGGGACGCGGCGACCTCATGAGGGATATCGACGAGACCAAGGCGCCCCTGCTCGATCATCTCATCGAGCTGCGGCGGCGGCTGCTCTACTGCGTCTGGGCGCTGCTGCTGAGTGGCGCGGTCTGCTTCTATTTCTCGAACCAGATCCTCGCCTTCCTCGTTGAGCCGCTCAAGCAGGGCTTTGGCGAGGCGGCCGGCAAGCTCGTCTATACCAAGCTCTACGAAGCGTTTTTCGTGGAAGTGAAGATCGCTTTCTTCGGCGGTTTTTTCATTTCCTTTCCGATCATCGCCAACCAGCTCTGGGCCTTTGTGGCGCCCGGCCTGTACGCCAAGGAGAAGAAGGCGCTGCTGCCCTTCCTGCTGGCGACCCCGGTGCTGTTCCTGATGGGGGCGAGCCTGGCTTATTATGTGGTGATGCCCACCGCCTTCCATTTCTTCCTCAATTTCCAGGGGTCGACCGGCGGGATGGAGCTGGAGGCATTGCCGAGCGTGGACAGCTATCTGACGCTGGTCATGCAGTTCATCCTCGCCTTCGGGATCAGCTTTTTGTTGCCGGTGTTGGTGATGCTGCTCAATCGGGCGGGCATCGTCTCGCGCGCGCAGCTCATTGGCCTGCGCCGCTACATGATCGTGGCCGCGGTGATCCTGGCGGCGGTCCTGACCCCGCCCGATGCGCTTTCGCAGATCATGCTCGCGGTGCCGCTGATCCTGCTCTACGAGATCACGCTTGTCGCCATCTGGTTCACGGACCGGCGCAAGGCCGCCTCCGAGGAGACGGCGCTGAGCGAGGCGGCGCCCTGAGTCATGCGCGGCGCCGAGCATATGCAATCTGAGCTTGGGATGAGCGCAAATCTCTTTGCTTGTAAGCGCGCGCGCGGGCCCATAGGTCTGCGGGCATGACCATTGCGTCCGACACGCTGAAGCTCATCGGCAACACGCCGATGGTGCGCCTCGCCGGGCCCTCGCGCGAAAGCGGGGCCGAAATCTTCGCCAAATGCGAGTTCATGAACCCCGGCGCGTCTGTGAAGGACCGCGCGGCACTCTACATCGTGAACGATGCCGAGGCGAAAGGCCAGCTCAAGCCCGGCGGCACCATCGTCGAGGGGACGGCGGGTAATACCGGCATCGGCCTGGCACTCGTCGCCAATGCCAAGGGCTACAAGTCCATCATCGTGATGCCCGAGACGCAGAGCCGTGAGAAGATGGATACTCTGCGCGCGCTCGGCGCGCGGCTGGTAACGGTGCCGGCGGCGCCGTTCTCCAATCCGGGCCATTTCGTCCACACCTCGCGCCGCATCGCGGAAGAGACGCCCAATGCCATCTGGGCGAACCAGTTCGACAATATCGCCAACCGCAAGGCGCATATCTGCGGCACGTCCGAGGAGATCTGGGCGCAGATGGAAGGCCGGCTGGACGGCTTCACCTGCGCGGCGGGCACCGGCGGCACGCTGGCGGGTGTGGGGCTCGGCCTCAAGCAGAAGGACGAGACGATCACCATCGCGCTCTCCGATCCTTATGGCGCAGCGCTCTATAATTATTACGCCCATGGCGAGCTGAAGGCGGAAGGCTCGTCGGTTGCGGAAGGCATCGGCCAGAGCCGCATCACCGCCAATCTGGAAGGCGCGCCTATCGATACGCAGTTCCGCATCTCCGATGCCGAGGGGCTACACTGGGTCGAGCGGCTGCTCGCCGAGGAAGGGTTGTGCCTGGGGCTGTCCAGCGGCATCAATGTGGCAGGCGCAGTCGCGTTGGGCCGCAAGCTGGGGCCGGGCAGCCGCATCGTCACGATCCTGTGCGATACGGGACTGCGCTATCTCTCCACCCTCTACAATCGCGATTGGCTGGTCTCCAAGGGCTTGACGCCTCTGCCCTGGCTGGCAGATTGACGCGTGTCGGCGCCACAAGGGCGCGGGCAGGAGAATGAGCATGGCGGAGCAGACGGACAGGTCCCCGCGCCGCGAAGCATTGCAGCGCGTTCAGATCGGCCTCATTGGCCTGGGCGCCGTGCTGCTGGTCGTCGCCTTCGCCAATATCGTCGCCACGGTGCGGCCGGACAATAATAGCGGGAGCCCCGCCCTCGTGGTTGCGCCCGGCCAGCCGGAAACCATGCCGGCGCAGGCGAACGGCATGGGGCGCTCCAGCAGCGAGTCCGAGCCCTTGGCCGATCTGGGCGTGGCGCCAGCTCCTGTGAGCCCATCGGTCCCCGACCTCGAGCCCGATCCGCGCCTGCGTAAGCCAATGGACCAGGACCCCAAGGCGCCCCGCCGCGACGCCGAGCCAGCCGGCGCCCAGCGCTGACCCGGCCGCGCGCCGTTTCCATTCGATCATGATCCTTGAGCGCCTGCGCGGCCTGCTGTTGCCGTTCATCGTGGCATCGGCAGGGCTGTTCCTGGGTCTAGCGCCGGGGGTGCTGGAGACGGGGCAGGTGCGGCCGCTCGACTGGTTGTTGCCGGCCGGCGCGGTGCTGGCGCTGCTGTGTTTCACTGCGCGGGATCGCTTGAAGGGACGGCGCATGGCGGTCTGCTGGGCTCTTGTCGCGTTGCCGCCGCTGCTGCTCTGCGTGCGTGCCGGAACGCGCATGGCGTGGGGAGAGGCACTGGCGTTCGCTGGCCTGCTCGCGCTTGCCGCCGGTATGTTTCGCTGGACGATGGCGCGCAGCCGCCGCGCGGCCATGGTCACGGCGCTGCTCGCCCTTGGCGTTCTCGGCGGCGTTCAGGCGGCCGCCACGCTGCGAGGCGGCGGCTGGCGCGGCGCAGCGCCCGGCGATCCGGCGCTTGGCATCATGAGCGCGCTGCCGCTGTTTCGCGATCATGGCGCAGAAGCCGGTCTGCTCAATGTCGGTGGACAGGCGCCGCTGCTGCGCGCGCTCCCGTTCTCCAGCGTGCCGCTCGACCGGCTCGACGCGGGCGCGCTGGAGCGCGTAAAATCCCTGCTGCTTATCCAGCCGCGCCTGCTGCGGCCCGAGGAGCTTGTCGCGCTCGATGCCTGGGTGCGGGCAGGCGGCCATGCCGTGATCCTCGCAGACCCCTTGCTGCGTTGGCCGGACCCGCGCCCGATAGGTGATCCGGGTCGTGCGCCGCTTACCAGCCTGCTCGATCCGCTGCTCACGCATTGGGGGCTGGCGCTGGAGCCCGCGCATGCCGACGCCGGGCCGGTGACGCGGCATGTGCTGGACGATGGCACGCTGCTTCAGTTGGCGGGCGCATCGCAGTTCACGCGGCTGCCGGGCAGTTCTTGCATGCTGGCTGCCAGGGGTTTGCGGGCAGACTGTGGCATTGGGCGGGGGCGGACGATCCTCGTTGCTGATGCGGACTGGGTGGACGACCGGCTCTGGACGCTCGATCCGGCGCGGCCGGACCATGTTCGCGGCTGGACGAGCGATGCCGTGCCGCTGCTGACGGCGCTGCTGCGCGCCGCGCCGGTAACGTCCGGGCGGAGCTGGCTGGTATCTCAGGAGGCGCTGGTGGCTGCGCTGCGCTGGGCTCTGGCGCTCATTCTGCTGCTGGGATTGCTCCTGCCGCGCACGGCCCGGAATCCCAACTCTACCCATGATCCGCCCGGCTCCGATGGGTGTGGGACAGCCAATGACGCGGGCTGTTCCCCAGATTCAGGCCAAGGAAATCCAGCCTGACCCAGCTTCTCCCAGCCTGACCCACATTTTCCCTTCCCTCGTGAGGCATGGACTGCTATCCATCCATGCTTAGGGGCAGTTGCACTCAACCCGAGTCCATGCCCCGGCGAGCGCATGCGCTCGCCGGGCGGGGGGAGGCTGTCCGTGAGCAGGGAGTGCCCGGGCGTGGCGTTGGCGATTTTCATGGGGCATGGCTGGAGCGCCCTTGATGGCAAGGGGCGTTTTGCCCTGCCGGCCGCCTTTCGCAACCCGCTCCAGCAGCAATGCTCCAATCACGGCTCCATGCTGGTCCGCGCCATCTATGGCCGTGACTATCTCACCTTGTTCGGCGATCTCCAGGCCCCGGAGTTCCTGGCCAAGTTCGAGGAGAAAGAGCGCATAGCCCTGGAGCAGGGTGGTGATTTCGACGATGAGACGAGCGCCGCCGACTTCTGGTCGGGCATCCAGGCCCTGTCCATCGACGCGGGCGGCCGCTTTGCCCTACCGGCCTTCCATGCCCGCCATGCCGGCATCACCGACAGCGTGTTCATCGTCGGCGCCGGTACGCAGATCCAGCTTTGGGATCTCGATCGGCTGAAAGCCTCGGCACCGCGCAACCCCATTGTCGCGGCCGCGCTCGATCAGGCGTTGGCCGAGCGCGACGCCAAGCGGGGAGGCAAGGCATGACCGCCGAGTTCGCCGCATCCACGCCCGCCCAGCCGCAGCACCGCCCCGTGCTGCTCGATGAAGTGCTCAATGCCCTCGCCATTGCCCCCGGCGAGACGCATGTCGACGGCACGTTCGGCGCCGGCGGCTACAGCCGGGCGATCGCGGCACTCGGCGCCCGTGTCTTCGCCATCGACCAGGACCCGGACGCGATTGCGGAAGGGCAGGCCGTGATCGCCGCCAGCGACGGCGCCATCACGCTCGTCCAGGGCAATTTCAGCGAAATGGCGGCGCTGCTGCGGGCGGAGGGCATCGACGCGGTGGATGGCGTGACGCTCGATATCGGCGTCTCTTCCATGCAGCTCGATCGCGAACGGCGTGGTTTTGCCTTCCGCTTCCCCGATGCGCCGCTCGACATGCGCATGAGTCAGGCGGGGGAAACGGCGGCAGAGTGGCTCAACCGCGCCGACGAGGCGGAGATCGCCGACGTGCTGTTCCGTTATGGCGAGGAGCCGCGCGCGCGCCGCGTGGCCCGCGCCATCGTCGCCGCCCGGCCGCTCGCCACCACCGGCGATCTGGTGGCGGCCTGCCATAAGGCGCTCGGCAAGCGACCCGGCGACAAAACCGATCCGGCCACGCGCACTTTCCAGGCCGTCCGTATCTTCATCAATGCCGAACTCGAGGCCCTGGAGCGCGGGCTGGACGCCGCCGAGGCCGTGCTCAAGGCCGGCGGCCGGCTGGCCATCGTGACTTTCCACAGCCTGGAGGACCGGATCGTCAAGAATTTCCTGCGCGCGCGCTCGGGGCAGGAGGCCGGCGGATCGCGCCATCGGCCGCAGCAGGCCCCCGCGCGCGCGGCCACGTTTCACAAGCCAGCCCGCGCCGTCCGCCCCGGCGACGCCGAGCTGGCCCTCAATCCGCGCGCGCGCTCCGCCACGCTGCGCAGCGCTGTGCGCACCGCCGCCCCTGCCTGGAGCGAGACTGTGGGAGTCGCCTCATGATCGCCATCAAGCGTCTGCAAAGCATCATGTGGATTCTGATCGTGGCCGCGGGTGCGCTTTCGGCCTATCTCATCACGCTCCGCGTGGCGACGGAGCGCAATGCCGTTGCGGCCGTGGAGCGGCAAATCTACGCGACACGGGCGAACATCCGCTATCTGGAGTTGGAGTTCAGCGCGCGCTCGACCATGCGGCAGCTCGCGACATGGAATGCGCGCGACATCAAATATGCCGTGCCCTCGGCTGCGCAGTATATTGCCAGCGAGCAGCAGCTCGCGGTGCTGGACGCGATCGAGCCCCGCGAGATGCCACGCGCCGCTCCGCCGGTGATGGCGGCGATGGCGCAGGCCGAGCCGGCGGTGCCCGCGCCCGCGCCGGTCCGCGCGGCGACCCGGGATACTGGCCCCGATTTCTCGCTGGTCCGCAGCGCCGTGGCTGCAGAACCGGCCCGGCCGCGCGCGGCGGTGGCGATCGCCACGCCCAAGGCCGAAACGGCACCGCGCGTCGTCAAGCTGATGGACAAGGCCGATCCGGTTGAGCGCCGGGCCACCCGCCTCGCGCTGCTGGAAGAGGCGCTGCTGGATACGCGCGCGCCGGTCACCGCGGAGAGAAGCGAGCGCGGCAGGGCAGAGAACGGCAGGACGCGCTGATGGCCACGATCATCGCGCGCCCGGAGCGACGGCCCAGCACGATTCCCGAGAAGATCGACATTGCGGCCATCGCGCACGGACGCGTGATGCTGCTGCTGCTGCTGTTCGCGGCGGCCACGGTGCTGCTGGCCGCGCGCATGGTCTGGATCGGCGTGGAGGCCAATGCCCGCGCCGAGCGCTCGGCGGGCGTGACGCCCACGCCCATTCGTGCCGACATCGTGGACCGCAACGGCGTGCCGCTGGCCCGCAATATCGACGGCTATGCCATTTCCGTTCACCCTGACAAGATCATGGGCGACCGGCGCGAGCTGGCGCATAAGCTCGCCGCCATTTTTCCGGATGAGAGCGCGGAGAAATTCTACGCCATCCTTACGTCCGGCAAGAGCTGGGCCTATCTGCGCCGCCGCGCGCTGCCCGAGCAGGTGGCGGCGGTCAACGCACTGGGCGAAGTGGCCATCGAGTTTCCGCGCGAGAAGGAGCGGCTCTACCCCCAGCGCGCGCTGGCGGCGCATCTCATCGGCTTCACCAATATCGATGGGCATGGCGCCATGGGGGTCGAGCGCTCTTTCGACAAGCGGCTGACCGATCCGGGAATGCGCGGCGCGCCGCTGGTGCTCTCGGTCGATGCACGCGCGCAGGCGGCGCTGGAAGAGGAAATGATCAAGGCCGTTACCGCGCAGCGCGCCAAGGGCGCGGCCGGCGTGGTGCTGGACGTCCATACCGGCGAAGTGATCGCCATGGTCTCGGTGCCGACGTTCAATCCCAACAAGTTCGAGATGCCGAGGCCCCCGATGGTGATGGGCGCCGACGGCAAGATGCGGCCCGGCGTCATCCAGTGCGAGGACCTGCCGCTGTGCAACCGCGTGGTGCAGGCGCGCTACGAGCTGGGCTCGGTGTTCAAACCGATCGCCATCGCCGCGGCGATGGACGCGGGCACGGTGACAGATATGGCCAAGCGCTATGATGCCACCAAGCCGCTGGAGATCGCCGGCCGCCTGATCCGCGATCATGATGGCCTCAATCGCTGGCTGAACGTGCCCGAGACGCTGATCTTCTCCAGCAATATCGTCACGGCGCGCATTGCCGACGAGATGGGCATCGAGCCGTTGCAGAAGGTCTACCGCGCGCTGGAGTTCGATCGCCGGGTCAGCATCGAGCTGGACGAGCAGGACAAGTCGATCTGGCCCCGCGATTGGGGCCGGCTCACCAACATGACCGCGTCCTATGGCCATGGCATCGCCGTCACGCCGATGCATCTGGCCAGTGCCTATGCCGCGCTGGTCAATGGCGGCATGTGGCACCCCGTGACCGTGGTCAAGGTGAAGCCCGGCGAAGAGCCGGAGGGCCGCAGGGTCTTCTCCTCGGCGACCAGCGCGCGCATGCGCCAGCTTCTGCGCCTGATCGTGCAGAGCGGCACCGGCCGCAACGGCGATGCGGAGGGCTATCGCATCGGCGCCAAGACCGGCACGGGCGAGAAGCCGGGTATAGGCGGCTATAGCCGCCATTCCAACGTCGTGACTTTTGCCAGCGCCTTCCCGATGGACGAGCCCAAATATGTCGTGGTGGTGACGATGGATGAGCCGCAGGGCGCCAAGGAGACCTGGGGCCTGCGTACGGCCGCCTGGACCTCGGCACCGGTGGTCAAGGCGTTCGTCCAGCGCGTCGGGCCGCTGCTCGGCGTCTATCCGCAGCCCAATCGCGACATCGATCTCACGGAGCTGCTCCCGCTCATTCCGGCCGACCGGGTCAAGGCGACGGCGCAATGACCCGGCTCGCCGATCTCGCTCCAGGCATCACCGGCGGGGAGGGCGCGCGCACCGTGACCGGCTTCGCCATCGACAATCGCAAGGTGGCGCCGGGCTGCGTGTTCGGCGCGTTCCAGGGCGCGCGGGTAAATGGCGAGGATTTTATCCCGGCGGCGGTGGCGGCGGGCGCGATTGCAGTGGTGGCACGGCCGCAGGCGAAGGTGGAAGGCGCCCTCCACATTGCGAGCGCGGAGCCACGCCGGTTGTTCGCACAGATGGCGGCGCGCTTCCATGCGCCCTATCCGGCCACGATCGTGGCGGTGACGGGCACCAACGGCAAGACATCGACGGTGGAGTTGACGCGCCAGCTTTGGCACATGGTCGGCGAAAAATCCGCGTCCATCGGCACGCTGGGCGTCACGACGAGTGTGGATCAGGTTTCGACGGGCCTCACCACGCCCGACATCGTGACCTTCCTCTCCAACATGGCAGGGTTGGCCCGCGAGGGAATCGATCATGTCGCCTATGAGGCGTCCAGCCATGGTCTTGCGCAGTATCGCAGCGAGGCGCTGCCGGTACGGGCGGGGGCGTTCACCAATCTCAGCCGCGATCATCTCGATTATCACGGCACCATGGAGCATTATTTCGCGGCCAAGATGCGCCTCTTCGACGAGGTGATCGACACGGACGGCACGGCGGTCATCTGGGCGGACGATCCGCGCTCGGGCGAAGTGATCGATCATGCGAGGGCCCGTGGTCTGCACGTCATGACGGTGGGCGCGGCGGGCGAGACGCTGCGCCTCGTCGAGCGGACGCCCACCCAGCTCGGGCAGACGCTGGTGATCGAGGCGGAGGGCGCGCGCCACAAGGTCGCGCTGCCGCTGATCGGCGCCTATCAGGCCGCCAATGCGCTTACTGCCGCGGGCCTCGTGCTCGCGACGGGCGGCGTGCTGGCCCGGGTGCTGGAACATCTGGCGCGCGTGCAGCCAGTGCGCGGCCGACTGGAGCGCGCAGTCATTACGCGTGCGGGCGCGCCCGTCTATGTCGACTATGCGCATACGCCGGATGGGCTGCGCGCCGCCATCGAAGCGCTGCGGCCGCATACAGCCGGGCGGCTTGTTACCGTATTCGGCGCGGGTGGCGACCGCGATGCGGGCAAGCGGCCGCTGATGGGCGAGGTGGCAAGCGATCTCTCCGACCATGTGATCGTGACCGACGACAATCCGCGCAGCGAGGATCCGGGCGCCATCCGCGCTGCGATCCTCGCGGGCGCACCGGGCGCGCAGGAGATTGCGGGACGGCGCGACGCGATTGCCGCCGCCATTGCACAAGCGGGGCCGCAGGACATCGTGCTGCTTGCCGGCAAGGGCCACGAGCAGGGCCAGATCATCGGCGACCGGGTGCTGCCCTTCGACGATGTGACCGTGGCGCGGGAGTGCGCCGCATGATGCCGCTCTGGACCGGGGAGAGCATCGCGAACGCAACCGGCGGGGCGCTTTCGGCGCCCTTCTCCGTTTCTGGCGTCGCGTTCGACAGTCGGGAGGTTCGTCCCGGCGACCTTTTCGTGGCGATGAAGGGCGAGCAGGCCGATGGTCACGCCTTCATCGACCGCGCGCTGGCGGCGGGCGCGGCGGGGCTGCTGGTCGACCGGCCCGTCGCGGCGCCGCATGTGCGGGTGGCCGATACGTTCGCGGCGCTGGAGGCGCTGGGTCGCGCGGGGCGGGCGCGCACGCAGGCGGCCATTGTGGGCGTCACCGGCTCGGCCGGCAAGACCGGCACCAAGGAGGCGCTGTTCCACGCCTTCGACCGGATGCGCCCCGGCCGCGCCCATCGCAGCCTCAAGAGCTACAATAATCATGTCGGCGTGCCGCTGAGCCTTGCCCGTATGCCGGAAGACACTTGCTACGGCGTGTTCGAGATGGGCATGAACCATGAGGGCGAACTGCGGGCGCTGACCGCGCAGGTGCGGCCCCATGTCGCCGTCGTCACCACCATTGCGCCCGCGCACATCGAATATTTTGGCACTGAGGAGAGGATCGCGCGGGCCAAGGCGGAGATCTTCGAGGGGTTGGTCGAGGGCGGCACTGCGATCATTCCCTTCGATTCACCGCATTGCGACCTGCTCGTGCGCGCCGCCGAGCCCTATGCCGGGCGCATCGTCACGTTCGGCTTGGGCGAGGGCGCGGACGTGCAGGCTCTGGAAACAATGGCGACAGGCGATGGCGCTACGCTGGTGACCGCGCGGCTGCCCAACGCCCGCCTCAGCTTCACCCTGTCGATGCCGGGGCGGCACTGGATCGCCAATGCGCTGGCGGTACTGGCCGCGGTGCAGGCAACGGGCGGCGATCTGGGGATTGCGGGGCTGGCGCTCGCCTGCCTGCCGGGCATGGCGGGCCGGGGCGCACGATACCGCGTCCCCACTGCGGACGGCGAAGCGTTGCTGATCGACGAAGCCTATAATGCCAATCCCGCCTCCATGGCCGCTACGCTGGCACAGCTAGGCGAGGAACCGGCGGGCCGGCGCATCGCCATTCTGGGTGCGATGAAAGAACTGGGCGCTCAGTCAGAGGCGCTGCATGTCGGGCTCGCCGACCCGCTCCTGTCGGCTGGCGTGGATTTCGCACTGCTCGTCGGAGACGAAATGACGCCGCTCGCGCAGGCGCTGGCGGGCCGGATCGATGTCGCGCATGTGGCCGGCGCCGACGAGGCGATCGATCGCGCCGCGGCGCTGCTCAGGGATGGAGACGTGATTCTGGTCAAGGGTTCGAACAGCATGGGCCTGGCGCGGCTGGTGGCCGCGTTGGTGGGGGAGACGGCCTAATGCTCTATTGGCTTGCCGAACAGCTCGGTTTCCCCGGCATCCTCAATCTGGTGCGCTATCTCACCTTCCGCGCCGGCGCGGCGATCGTCACGGCGTTGGTCATCGGCCTCATCATCGGGCCGCGCTTCATCGGCTGGCTGCGCGTGCGGCAGGGCAAGGGGCAGCCGATCCGCACCGATGGACCGCAGACCCACCTCGCCAAGCGCGGCACGCCGACCATGGGCGGGCTGATGATCCTGACCGCGCTGGTCGTGGCGGTGCTGCTGTGGATGAACGTGGCCTCCATCTATGTGTGGGCCTGCCTGTTCGTGACGCTCGGCTTTGGCGCCATCGGCTTCCTCGACGATTATGACAAGGTGACGAAAGCGAGCCACAAGGGGCTCTCCGGCCGCTCCCGGCTGATCGCCGAATTCCTGATCGCCGGCATCGCCACCTGGATGATCGTAAGCCGCAACGGCACGTTGCTCTATCTGCCTTTCTGGAGCGGCGGCGCCCTGGACCTGGGGCCTTTTTATTATCTCTTTGGCGCCTTCGTTATCGTGTCGTTCGGCAATGCGGTGAACCTGACGGACGGTCTGGACGGGCTCGCCTCCATGCCGGTGGTCGTCGCTTGCATGGCCTTCATGCTCATTGTCTATATCGTCGGCCGCGCGGATTATGCGCAATATCTCGGCATTCCCCATGTGCCCGGCGCGGGTGATCTCGTCATCCTGTGCGGCGCGATGGTCGGTGCGTGCCTCGCCTTCCTTTGGTACAATGCGCCACCGGCCGCCGTGTTCATGGGCGACACCGGCAGCCTGGCGCTGGGCGGCGCCATTGGCGTTATCGCCGTCGCGGCGCATCACGAGATCGTGCTCGGCGTGATCGGTGGCCTGTTTGTGGCCGAGGCGCTCAGTGTCATCATCCAGGTCGCCGTGTACAAGCGCACCGGCAAGCGGGTGTTCCGCATGGCGCCCATCCACCATCATTTCGAGCAGCTCGGCTGGGCGGAATCCACCGTGGTGATCCGCTTCTGGATCATTTCCTTCGTGCTGGCGCTGGCGGGCCTCGCCACGCTCAAGCTGCGGTGAGGCGCGCATGATCGTCTCGCCGGCCTTTCGCGGAAAACGCTACGCGGTGCTGGGGCTGGCGCGCTCCGGGCTGGCGACGGTCGACGCGCTGGCGGCCAGCGGCGCCATCGTCTTCGCCTGGGACCAGCGCGAGGATGCGCGTGCGCAGGTTGCCGGGAAGGCGACGCTGGCCGACCCCATGGAGATGATGCTGGACGGGTTCGATGCCGTCATCGTCTCGCCAGGCGTGCCGCTCAACCGCCACCCCATCGCCACGCGTGCCCGCACCGCTGGGGTGCCGGTGATCGGCGATATCGAGCTGTTCGCGCAGGCGCGCGCCAGCCTTCCGCCCCACAAGGTGGTGGGCATTACCGGCACCAACGGCAAGTCGACGACCACGGCGCTCATTCATCATATCATCAAGACGGCCGGCGTGCCGACGCTGATGGGCGGCAATATCGGCCTGCCCATCCTCTCGCGCGATCCTCTGCCGGCGGGCGGCGTCTATGTGCTGGAGCTTTCCAGCTACCAGATCGATATCACCTTCAGCCTCGATTGCGATGTCGCGGTGCTGCTCAACGTCACGCCCGACCATCTTGACCGCTACAACGGGTTCGAGGGCTACGTCGCCTCCAAGATGCGGCTGTTCGCGATGCAGTCGGCAGCGAGCGCGGCCGTGATCGCGACCGACGACGCTGTGACGCGCCGCGCGGCCGCCGCATTGCCGAATGCCCGCACCGTTTCCGCCGCCGATGTGGACCCGGCAGCGCAACTCGACTGGCCCGCCTTGCAGGGGCCGCACAATGCCCAGAATGCGGCCGTGGCGATCGCCGTCGCCGATGCGCTGGGTATCGCGCGCGATGTCACGCTGGTGGCGCTCGCCAGCTATGCCAGCCTGCCGCACCGCATGCAGCGCGTGGGCGAGCGCGGCGGCGTGCTCTTCGTCAACGACAGCAAGGCGACCAACGCCGCCTCCACCGCGCCGGCCCTCGCGGCCTGGCCGCCGGTCGAGGGACGGCCGCGCGTCCACTGGATTTTGGGCGGGCTCGCCAAGAGCGATAGTCTGGAAGACTGCGCGGCAGGATTCCCCAATGTCGCCCGCGCCTATACCATTGGCGAGGCGGGGCCGCTGTTCGCGCGGCTGCTGCGGGAGGCGGGCGTTGCGGTGGAGGAATGCGAGCTTCTGGTGACGGCGGTGGGTCGCGCCGCGCGGCAGGCCGAGCCGGGCGATGTGGTGCTGCTCTCGCCGGCCTGCGCCTCCTTCGACCAGTTTCGTGATTTTGAGGCGCGCGGCGACGCTTTCGCGGCGGCTGTGGCGGCGCTTGCGGACCGTGGCGGGGCAGGAGGGGCGGCATGAGCGACATGGGTGGCATCGAGTCCGGCAAGCCGGGCCGGGACGAAGCCCACCTTACCCAGCTCGATCTGGCGCTGGCGCCGCTGCGCCCGCGCGCCGGGCCGCTCGCCCAGCTCGACCGTGCCCTGGCGCCGCTGCGTCCCCGCGCCGCCAAGCCGCTGCCGCGCGAGCGCACGGCGCTGGCGGCGTGGTTCTGGGAGATCGACCGGGTTCTGCTGGGTCTTATCGTCGTGTTGATCGCGATCGGGCTGGTCGCGGTGGCGGCCGCCTCGCCGGTGGGCGCCATCGATCGTTCGACCAGCGACGTGACGGTCAACCCGCTCCATTATTTCTATCGCCATCTCGTGGCCATTGTCATGGGCTTCGTCGTCATGATTGCCGTGAGCATGTTGCCGCGCGTGCAAGCGCGCCGGCTGGCGGTGGGCTTGGCCGTGCTCTTCGGTTTCTGCCTGGCGCTCGTGCCGCTGATCGGCACGGAGATGAACGGCGCGACCCGCTGGCTGGGCGGCGCTGCGCTGCGCTTCCAGCCCTCGGAATTCCTCAAGCCCGCCTTCATCGTCACCATGGCCTGGCTGCTCTCGCTGCGCGTGCGCGATCCCTCGCTGCCGGTTGTGCCGCTCACCGGCATGCTGACGGCCATTGTCGCGCTGCTGCTCATGCGCCAGCCCGATTTCGGGCAGACGGTGGTGTTCTGCGCCATGTGGGCAGCGCTGCTGCTGATGGCGGGCGAGTCGATGCGCGTCATGGGTGCGGTGGGCGCAGGCGGGCTCGGCCTCTTCGTGCTGACCTATCTCTTCTACGATAACGGCCGCCAGCGCATCAACGACTTCCTCGGGCTCAATCCCGATGCCGGCGGCGGTCCCACGCAGGTGGAGCTGGCGCACAACACCATCACCCATGGCGGCTTCTTTGGCGTCGGCCCGGGTGGCGGCAGCGCCAAATTCCACCTGCCCGAGGCGCATACCGACTATATCTTCTCGGTGATCGGCGAGGAATTCGGCCTCGTCGCGTGCATTGCCATCGCGCTCCTTTATTTCGCCATCGTCGCGCGCGTGCTGCTGCGCCTGCTGGACGAGGACGATCCGTTCGTCATCCTGGCGGCGGGCGGGCTGGCCGTGCAGATGGCCATGCAGGCGGTCATCAACATGGGCGTCAATGTGCAGCTCTTCCCCTCCAAGGGTATGACGCTGCCCTTCATCAGCTATGGCGGCTCCTCGATGATCGCGCTGTGCGGCGGCGTGGGCCTGCTGCTGGCGTTCACGCGGCGCAACCCCTATATGGCGCGCTCTTCGAACAGGACGAAGCGGAGCGGGCGATGAGCATTTTCCGGCACTATGTGCTGGCGGCGGGTGGAACGGGCGGCCATATGGTGCCGGCCCATGCCGTCGCGCAGGAGCTGATCGCGCGCGGCCATCGCGTGGCGCTGGTGACGGACGAGCGCGGTGCGAAGATTCCCGGCCTGTTCGCGGACGTGCAGACCCACATCCTACCGGCCGGCCGCATGGACAGCGGCATGCGCGGCTGGGTCCGCGGTTTCCGCCAGATTCTGGAAGGGCGGCGCATGGCGCGCGCGCTTTATCGCTCCTTCGAGCCTTCGGCGGTCGTGGGCTTTGGCGGCTATCCGGCGCTGCCCGCGCTGCTCGGCGCCTTTGCCGAGAAGATCCCCACCATCATTCACGAGCAGAACGCCGTGCTCGGCCGGGTCAACCGTCTCGTCGCGCGGAAGGTGGCGGCGATCGCCACGGCCTATCCCGATGTGCTGCGCCTTCCGGGCCGCCATGCCGGGAAGACCTATCTGGTCGGCAATCCGGTGCGCCAGTCGGTGCTCGATCTGCGCGAAGAGCCTTTTCCCTTCCTCTCCGACGAGAGCGTGCTGCGCCTGCTCGTGACGGGCGGCAGCCAGGGTGCTTCCATTCTCTCTCAGGTGGTGCCAGCGGGGCTGGGGCTGCTCCCCATCTCGCTGCGGCGCCGTATGCAGGTGACGCAGCAATGCCGGCCCGAGGACATCGAGACGGTACGCGCCACTTATGCTGAGCTGGAAATTCCGGCCGACCTCTCCACTTATATCGAAGACATGCCGGGGAAGCTGGGCTGGTCGCATCTGGTGATCGGCCGGGCGGGCGCCTCCACCATCGCCGAGCTGACCGCCGCCGGCCGGCCCGCGATCCTCATTCCCCTGCCGAGCGCCATGGACAATCACCAGGCCTATAATGTGCGCGAGATGGTCGCCGCCGGCGGCGCGCGGGCCATCGACCAGACCCGCTTCACGCCCACGGAGCTTGCCAAGCAGATGCAGAAGCTGGCGATGGAGCCGGGCGCGCTGATGAATGCGGCCGAGCGCGCGCGGGGCTGCGGCCGCCCGGATGCCGCAAAGGACCTTGCCGATCTCATCGAGAGCTTCGGTCCGGCGCCGCAGACCATCGACACCGTGCGCGCGGATGAAGGGTTCGCCATGACCGGCCTGGCCGGCGCGGGGGTATGATGCGGAGCAGCTCTGCGCGATCCGCCCTCTTTGCCCTACGGTTCACGACGGGCTCTTATTCTTTGCCCTCCTCAATAAAAGAAAAAGCCATGCGTTTCGACAAGCTCAGCAAGACCGGCATTTCCTCGGACCACGGGGCGGAGTGCCGCGCATGAAGGGCGTGGGCACAGAGATCGGCACGATCCACTTCATCGGCATCGGCGGCATCGGCATGTCCGGCATTGCCGAGGTGATGCACAATATGGGCTACAGCGTGCAGGGCAGCGACATGGCGGAGGGCTATGTCATCCAGCATCTGCGTGATCTGGGCATCAAGGTGATGATCGGCCACAAGGCGGAGAATCTGGGCGATGCCGCCGTGGTGGTGACCTCCACTGCCATCAAGCGCGGCAATCCCGAGGTGGAGCTGGCGCTGGAGAAGCGCGTGCCGGTGATCCGCCGCGCGGAGATGCTGGCCGAGCTGATGCGCCTCAAGTCCACCGTGGCGGTGGCGGGCACGCACGGCAAGACCACCACCACCTCCATGGTCGCCGCGTTGCTCGATGCCGGCGGCATCGATCCCACCGTTATCAACGGTGGCATCATCAACAGCTACGGTTCCAATGCGCGCCTGGGCTCCTCGGACTGGATGGTGGTGGAGGCCGACGAGAGCGATGGCAGCTTCCTGCGCCTCGACGGCACCATCGCGGTCGTCACCAATATCGACCCGGAGCATCTCGACCATTACGGCTCGTTCGAGCGCGTGAAGGATGCCTTCGTGGAGTTCGTCGGCAACACGCCTTTCTACGGCGCGGCAATGCTCTGCCTCGATCACCCGGAAGTGCAGGCCATCCTGCCGCGTGTGCAGGACCGGCGCATCGTCACTTACGGCTTCTCGGCGCAGGCCGACATTCGCGGCGAGAATGTGCGGCCCATTCCCGGCGGCAACCGCTTCGACGTGCAGATCCGCGAGCGCGACGGCAGAATCCGACGCATCGAGAATATTCTCCTGCCCATGCCGGGGCGCCACAATGTCTCCAATGCCATGGCGGCCATCGGCGTGGCGCTGCACATGGGCATCGATGATGCGACCATTCAGTGCGGTTTCGAGCGCTTTGGCGGCGTCAAGCGGCGCTTCACCAAAGTGGGCGAGGTGGCGCTGCCGGGTGGGAGCGCCATCGTCATAGACGATTACGGCCACCATCCGGTCGAGATCCGCGCGGTGTTGGCGGCGGCGCGCGAAGGTGCGCGGGAGCGGGTGATCGCAGTGGTGCAGCCGCACCGCTTCACGCGCCTGCACGACCTCATGGACGAGTTCCAGCAGGCCTTTAACGATGCCGATCAGGTCTATGTGGCGCCCGTCTATCCGGCGGGCGAGGTGCCGATCGACGGGGTCGATGCCGATGCGCTGGTCGCCGGGCTCAAGCGCCGGGGTCACCGCGCCGCGCACGCCATCGCCGATGCCGATGCGCTGGCCCGGGCGCTGGCGGAGGAAGTGCGCGTGGACGACATGATCGTATGCCTGGGCGCGGGTGACATCACCAAATGGGCGGCGGGCCTGGCCGGGGGCATCGAGCGCGCCCGGGCGGAGCGCCGCTGATGTGGGAGCTGATGGCCATTGGTATCGAGATGCAGCGTCGTATGATCGAAGTGCATGCGCAGGGCCTCAAGCTCACCGGCGACATGTTGCGGGAAGTGGAGCGCCGCAACGATAGCGCCGCGATGATGCGCGAGGCGCAGGCCATGAGCGCCGGCCTGACTAGCCGCTGGTTCGACGCCTGGCGGGGGCGGTCATGAATGCAGCCGCCGCATTGACGCAGATGCCCCCGGTGCGCGGGCGGCTGACGGCGCACGCGCCGCTGGCGCCGCTCGTCTGGTTTAAGAGCGGCGGTGCGGCGGACTGGCTGTTCGAGCCGGCCGATACCCACGATCTGTGCGCTTTCCTCGCGGCCATTCCCGCCGATATGCCGGTGATGGCGCTGGGACTGGGGTCCAACCTCATCGTGCGTGATGGTGGCGTGCCGGGCGTGGTCGTGCGGCTCGGCAAGGCGTTCGCGCGGGTCGAGCGGCTCGACGCGACGACACTGCGCTGCGGCGGCGGCGCCTCGGGCATTCTCGTCTCGTCCACTGCGCGCGATGCGGGCATTGGCGGCCTCGAGTTCCTCCGCTCCATTCCCGGCACGGTCGGCGGCTTCGTGCGCATGAACGGCGGCGCCTATGGCCGCGAGACGTGCGACATTCTCGTTGATTGCGACGTGGTCCTCCGCACGGGTGAGCGGCGGACCCTGCCCGCGGCGGCGCTGGGCTACACCTATCGGCACAGCGCCCTGCCCGAGGGTGCCGTGGTGGTGAGCGCCACCTTCCGCGGCCATGCCGGGGCGCCCGAGACGATCCAGGCCGAGATGGACCGCATCTCCGTCGCGCGCGAGAGTTCGCAGCCGCTGCGCAGCCGCACCGGCGGCTCCACCTTCAAGAACCCGCCCGGCGAAAAGGCCTGGGCGCTGGTGGATGCGGCCGGCTGCCGCGGCCTGACGCTGGGCGGCGCGCAAGTGAGCGAGAAGCACACCAATTTCCTCATCAACACCGGCGCGGCGACGAGCGCGCAGATCGAAGCGCTGGGCGAAGATGTGCGTCGGCGCGTGAAGGAGAAGAGTGGCATCACGCTCGAATGGGAAATCCAGCGCGTGGGGCGGCCGGCATGAGCGCCGGGCCCTGGAAGGTCGCTGTCCTCATGGGCGGCTGGTCGGCGGAGCGGGACGTCTCGCTCTCCAGCGGACGCGGCATTGTCACGGCGCTGGAAGCGCGCGGCCATGCCGTCACCGCCATCGACATGGGCGCGACACCGGCCGAAGGACGCGACCTGCCCGCCCGGCTGCTGGCTGCCGATCCCGACGTGGTGTTCAACGCGCTGCACGGCGTACCGGGCGAGGATGGCTCGGTGCAGGGCCTCATGGACATTCTCGGCCTCGTCTATACCCATAGCGGCATGGCGACGTCCGTCATTGCCATCGACAAGATGCTCACCAAGCAGCATCTCGTGCCGCATGGCATTCCCATGCCCGGCGGTGGCGTGGTGACGAGCGAGAGCCTGTTCGCCGCCGATCCGCTACCGCGCCCCTATGTGGTGAAGCCGGTTAACGAGGGGTCCTCCGTCGGCGTCGCCATTGTCACGGCGGAGGGTAATTACGGCAACCCCATTGGCCGCTCCGTGACGGGGCCGTGGCAGATGTTCGATGCGCTGCTGGCCGAGCCGTTCATCCGGGGGCGGGAACTGACTGTCGCGGTGCTGGGCGAGCGGGCGCTGTGCGTCACCGAACTGCGGCCGAAGAGCGGCTTCTACGATTATGACGCCAAATATACCGATGGCCTCACCGAGCATGTCTGCCCCGCCGACGTGCCGGCCGACATCGCGGCGCGGATGATGGAGATTGCGCTGGAGGCGCACCGCCTGCTCGGCTGTCGGGGCACGTCGCGCTCCGACTTCCGCTGGGACGATACGCGCGGGCTCGACGGCCTCTTTCTGCTCGAAGTGAACACCCAGCCCGGCATGACGCCCTTGAGCCTGGTGCCGGAACAGGCGAAACATCTCGGCATGAGCTATGGTGAGCTGGTCGAGGCGATCATCGCCGAGGCGTTGGCGCGGCCGGTCGGGCGGACGGGTGCGCGCAAGGGAGCGAAAGCATGAACACGGCGACGATCCGGCGCAACAACGGGCGCGGCGCGCGCGGCGGCCGGACGCGGCGGCCGTCTCCGCGCAAGGCGTGGACCGCCCGGCTGCTCGACGTGCTGCCCTTCAGCGAAGCGCAGCTCTACCGGCTGATGACCTGGGTGCTGGGGCTGGTGCTGTTGGGCATGCTGTGGCTCACGTCGCTGTTCTTCGGCCTGCCGGCGATGCTCTGGGCCGAGGCCAGCGATATGGCCAGCCGCGCGGGCCTGCGCGTCGCCAAGGTGGAAGTGCGCGGCACCGAGCATATGGACGAGCTGCCGGTCTATAACCAGGCGCTGAGTCAGGTCGATCGCTCCATGCTGGCGCTGGACCTGGAGGGGCTGCGCGCCCGCATCATGACGCTCGGCTGGGTGGAGGACGCGCGCGTCTCGCGCCGCCTGCCCGATACGCTGGTGGTCAATATCGTGGAGCGGCGTCCGGCGGCGGTGTGGCAGCGCGAAGGCAAGCTTAGTCTCATCGACGGCAGCGGCGTGGTGCTGGCCCGCGTGGACCCCCGTGCGATGCCGGACCTGCCGCTGGTGGTTGGGCCCGAGGCCAATCACCAGACCGCCGCGCTCGGCAAGCTGATGGACGCGGCGCCCGCGCTCAAGCCGATGCTGGCCGGCGCGACTTGGGTCGGCAATCGCCGGTGGGATCTGCAATTCCAGTCCGGCGAGACGCTGGCTTTGCCCGAGGGCGAGGCCGAGGCGGCGGCCGCACTGGTCAACTTCGCGCGGATGGATGGCGTCGATCGCCTGCTTGGGCGCGGCATTGTGCGCTTCGATATGCGCGATCCCTCGCGCTTCGTGCTGCGCCTGCCGCCCGGCCGTAGCGGCGGCGATGCCGGCGCGGTGCCGGCGGCGGCGGAAGGCACAGGCGCCATTCCGGTCGATCCGCCGGCGCCGGAGGAAGGCAGCGCGAGCGCCGAAGCGGGCAAGACCGCGGCCCTCGCCATCGCCGGGCGACAGGGCTGAGGCATGGCGGCAGCACGCGCGGACGGTCTCATCACCGCCATCGACATCGGCAGCTGGAAGGTCTCCGCGCTGATCGCGCGCAAGACAGAGACCGGCGCGCTCGCCGTGCTCGGCACCGGCCAGCGCGAGAGCCGGGGCGTGCGCCGCGGCTTCGTCGCGGACATGGAGCGCACCGAACTGGCCGTGCGCGAGACCATCGAGCAGGCCGAGAAGGTCGCCGGCACCAATATCGAGAACGTGGTGCTCTCCTTCTCGGCAGGCGCGGTGGAGAGTAAGGTCGAGCCGGTCGAGATGACCATTGGCGGCCGTGCCATCGAGCAGGCGGACATCGATGCGCTGTTCGACCGGGCGCGTGAGCGCATCGACCCGGAAGGGCGTGTGCTGCTCCAGGCGCACCCGGCGCTTTACACCATCGACCGGATGCGCGGCGTCACCCGCCCGCAGGGCCTCCATGCCGAGCGGCTGGGAGTGGACGTGCATGTGGTGCTGGCCGATGGCGCGCCGCTGCACAATCTGGAGACGGCGGTGCGCGGCGCCTATCTCGACGTGGACCGCATCGTCGCCGCGCCCATTGCCACGGCCATGGCCTGTCTCACGGACGAGGAGCGCGATCTGGGCGTGGCGCTCGTCGAGCTGGGGGCGGGCGTCACCAACGTCTCGCTCCATATCGGCGGCATGCTGGTGGGCCTGCGCTCCATTCCCATCGGCGCGGCCGACATCACCGACGACATTGCCTCAGCCTTCGGCATCCGTCGCAGCCAGGCCGAGCGGATGAAATGCTTTTATGGCTCTGCGCTCCAGAACCCGCGCGACTTTCGCGAGACCATCGAGATCGCGCCGGTGGCGAGCACGACGGAGAAGGCGGAGCCGCGCAAGGTGACGCGTGCCGAGCTGGTGGGCGTCATTTGCGAACGCATGAACCGGATCATGGGCGAGGTTTCCCGCGCGCTGGACGAGATGGGTTTCCACTCGCCGGTCGGGCGGCAGGTGGTGCTGACCGGCGGCGGGGCCGAGCTCAAGGGCATTGCGGATTATGCGCAGACGGCGCTCGGCCGTGCCGTGCGCATCGGCAAGCCCAAGGCGCTTGACGGCTTGCCCGAGGCGCATCGCGGGCCCGCTTTCTCGACGCTGGCGGGCCTCGCCTTCCATGCCGCGACGGACCGGGTGGACCTGCGCTTCGATGGCGCGGCACTCACCTCGCCGACGCGGGCGCGCTGGTCCGAGGCGATCCGCCGCTTGTTCTCGACGATGCGCACGGCCTATTGATGTGCGACGTCGCGAGCGGGCGGCGCGGGCCGCCGCGGGGGAAGCAGAAAACGGGCCCCCGCCCATCCTGATTTTTGGTCGGCTGGCCAAAAAAGGGGGATGAATTGGGCCAGCAACTGGTGCATGAAACCCGATCAAGAACGGCGCACATGGCGCCCGGAGGAGATTATCTAGATGAGCATTGAAATCGGTCCGCCCCATGTGGACGAACTCAAGCCACGGATCACCGTAATCGGTGTTGGCGGCGCGGGCGGCAATGCCATCGCCAACATGATCGCGGCGCAGGTGGACGGGGTCGATTTCATCGTCGCCAATACCGATGCGCAGGCGCTCAATGCCTCGCCGGCGGAGCGCCGCATCCAGCTCGGCCCGCGCATTACCGAGGGTCTGGGCGCTGGCTCGCGGCCCGACATCGGCCGCGCCGCCGCAGAAGAGACTATCGCCGAAGTGCTGGAGATGCTCGATGGTGTCCACATGTGCTTTATCGCTGCCGGCATGGGAGGCGGCACGGGCACGGGCGCGGCGCCGGTCATCGCCAAGGCCGCCAAGGAAAAGGGCGTGCTCACCGTCGGTGTCGTCACTAAGCCCTTCACCTTCGAAGGCTCGCGCCGCATGCGCTCGGCCGAGGCCGGCATCGAGGAACTGCAAAAGCACGTCGACACGCTCATCGTTATTCCCAACCAGAACCTCTTCCTGATCGCCAACCCGAACACGACCTTCAAGGAAGCGTTCATTATGGCGGACGAAGTGCTCCAGCAGGGCGTCCGGGGCATTACCGACCTCATGGTCATGCCGGGCCTCATCAACCTCGACTTCGCCGACGTGCGCTCGGTGATGGAGGAAATGGGCAAGGCAATGATGGGAACGGGTGAGGCCGAGGGCGACGGTCGCGCGCTCGAGGCCGCTGAGAAGGCCATTGCCAATCCGCTGCTCGACGGCGTTTCGATGCGCGGCGCCAAGGGGGTCATCGTCTCGATCACCGGTGGCGAGGACATGCGGCTCATGGAAGTGGACGAAGCCGCCAACTATATCCGCGAGCTGGTCGATCCCGATGCCAACATCATCTGGGGCAGCGCCTTCAACGAAAATCTCAACGGACGTATCCGCGTCTCCGTGGTTGCCACGGGCATCGACATGGAAGGCGTGGCGCCCAGCGAACCCAAGAGCCAGCCCTTTCGCTTGGGTGAAATGAGCGCGGGCCTGGCCCGTCCGGTTCAGATGAGCAAACCGCAGATCACGCCGGCAACGGTGGCCGCCCCCGCAGCCGCATCTGCCGCTCCGGTGCGCGAGACCCCAGCGGTGCAGCCCGCCGCTGAGCCGCCGGCCCAGCACTTCGTTCTGGGTGAGACAGACGGGGACAAGGGCGACGACGCGCTGGCGCCTGCCGCTGCTGCCGCCGCCGCGCCGCCGCCTGTCGCGACGTTCGACGACATCACCGGCGAGGACGAACTGGTTCTGGAAGACATCGTGCAGCCGGTCGTAGAGCCCGTACCCGCGCCGGAACCTGAGCCGGCACCTGCATCCCGCTCCGTGGGCGGCACGCTCTTCGAGCGCATGTCGCAGCTCGCGCGCGGCAACGCGCGGGGCAGCGAGGACGACGATGACGGCAATCGCGGACGCAACAGCGATTTTGAAGTGCCGCGCTTCCTCAATCGCCAGAACAATCAGTAGGTCGACGGGACCGGAGCGCCGCGTGGCGGCGGCTCCGGCGCCGAAAGGAAGAGGGCGCGTGACACGGACGATTTGGATGATGGCGGCGGCGCTCGTCGTGCCGTCTCTTGGGCTGTCATCCCCCCTTCAGGCCCAGAGCGGCGCTGTGGTGCAGCCACTGCCGCCGGCGGCCGCCGTCGAGCGGCTCAACAGCAATCTCTCCCGCATCGCGCGCAATCCGCAGGATGTGGATGCGCTGCTCGGCGCCGGCCAGGCCGCGCTCGACCTAGGGGACGTGCAAGCCGCCAATGGCTTCTTCACGCGCGCCAATACCGTCAATCCCCGGCTAGGACGCGTCAAGATGGGGCTCGCCGGCGTGCAGCTCGCGCTCAAGCAGCCGGAGGACGCAGCCGCTAATTACGACGCGGCCGAAGCGCTGGGCGAGCCGATCGGCAACAATCTGGCCGACCGGGGGCTCGCTTACGACCTGACGGGGCAGCAAGCCAAGGCGCAGCGCGACTATCAGGCGGCGCTGCGGGCCAATCCGGGCGACAGCAAGACAGTGATCCGTTACGCCGTGTCGCTCGGCATCTCGGGTCATCTGGCGGAGGCGGACAAGCTGCTGGAGCCCGCCCTGACTGCCGGCGATCGCGAAGCCTGGCGCTTCCGCGCGTTCATCTATGCGATGAACGGTCGGGTTGGCGAAGCGCGCAACATCACCCAGAGCGTGATGCCCAAGGGCCTGGCCGATGCGCTCGATCCCTATATGGCCCGTGTGTCGCTGCTCACGCCTGCGCAGAAGGCTGCTGCCGCGCATTACGGCGATTTCCCTGCCAATGTGCTGCGTCTGGCCGTGCCCGCTCAGGCCCCGGCGACAGTCGCGGCGCGCGAAACGAAGCCGGCCGCGCCCGCCAGGGCCGAGCGCAAGGCCACCACCACGCGGCGCGAGCGAAACCGAGCGGCGAGCGCGGCCGCGCAGGCCGCGGCAGCGTCGCCGAGCCGGACACCGGCGCAAACGCAGGAAGCGCCACCGCGGCCTGCGCCAGTGACGCAAGCGGCGGCACCGCCGCCGCCGCCGGCGCCCGCGCGCTCGCAGCCGCCGACCACGCTGACGGGTGGTGCGGTCACGCCCACCCCGGCACCGTCACAGCCCGCACCGGCCACACTCACGCCGGCGACGCCCGAGCGCACGCTTGCTACCGCGCTCTCCTCGCTGACCGTGCCCGAGGCGGAGCGGTCGCGACCTGCCACTGCGGTCGATCTCCAGGCGCTTGCCAAGATCCAGGCCGACAAGGCGAAGGCCGAGCGCGAGGCTAAGGCCAAGGCCGAGAAGGAGGCCAAGGCCAAGGCGGAAGCGGCCGCCAAGAAGAAGCTCAAGGACAATCCCGCACGCACCTGGGTGCAGCTTGCCGCTGGCAAGAATGTGAGCGCGCTCGGCTTCGACCTGCGCCGCTTCCGCCGCACTTACGGGGACGCCATTGGCGATGAAAGCGGCTGGTATGTCGATTGGGGAGCCACCAACCGGCTGCTCATCGGCCCCTATGCCAAGCCCGAGCGCGCGCGTGAGGTGGTTGCAGCGATCAAGAAGGCCGGCGGCGATGCGTTCGTGTGGCAGAGCGAGGCCGGTGAGGAAATCAAGAAGATCGGCGCGCAGTGAGCGCCGGTCTTCACCGGCTGGCGCCCTATGCCTGCGATCCCGCTAGCAGTCGTGGCCGTCTGCACGATGAGCCGGGCGGCGAGCAGCGCGGCCCGCGCGACATGTTCCAGCGCGACCGCGACCGGATCATCCACTCGATCAGCTTCCGTCGCCTGCGCCACAAGACGCAGGTGTTCATTGCGCCCGATGGCGACCATTATCGCGTCCGCCTGACGCATAGCCTGGAAGTGGCGCAGATCGGCCGGGCCGTGGCGCGCGTGCTCGGTCTCAATGAGGACCTGACCGAAGCATTGTGCCTGGCGCACGACATCGGCCATCCGCCCTTCGGCCATGCTGGCGAGGATGCGCTCGGAGAGGCGCTGGCGGGGCGCGGCGGCTTCGATCACAATGCGCATTGCCTGCGCACGCTGATGCTGCTCGACAGTCCCTATCCGCGCTTCCCCGGCCTTAACCTGAGCTGGGAGATGCTGGAAGGCCTCGCCAAGCATAACGGCCCCGTTCTCGCGCCCAGCTGGGCCATGCGCGAGGCGGATGCGGCCATGCCGCTCGATCTTGCTACTTGGCCTTCCCTGGAGGCGCAGGTCGCGGCGATCGCCGACGATATTGCCTATGATAATCACGACATCGACGATGGGCTGCGCGCCGGCATCCTGGCGCTTGAGCAGCTTCTGGAAGTGCCGCTGGTGGCACGTAACTGGGCAAAAGTGACCGCGCGCTATCCCGACGTGCCGGCGCCCGAGCTGCTGCGCGAACTGGTCCGCGAGCAGATCGGCAATATGGTCAACGATCTCATCGCGACCACCCGCGCTAATCTTGCCGCCGCCGGGCTTGAAGACGCGGACGCGCAGGCCATACGCGAAGCCGGCCGGGCTATGGCGGCCTTTTCCGACGAGATGCGCGAAGCCGAGCGGCAATTGAAGCGCTTTATGTACGCTAATCTTTATCATCACCCCCTCCAGCTTGCGGGCGCGGATCGAGCGCGCATCGTCGTCTCGGACCTGTTCGAGGCCTACCACGCGCAGCCCGCGCTGATGGGCGAGGGCTGGAGGGGCGGCCCGGTCGAGGAGCCAATGCACAGCCGCCATGTGGTGGATTATATCGCTGGCATGACCGACCGTTTCGCCGAGACGGCGCATCGGCGGATCTATGGCAACAAGCTGGACCGGCGCGTGCATTGAGACGGGCGCGTCCTTACGTCATCCCAGCGGAAGCTGGGATCTCCTGTGCCCGAAGCCCTAGGTTTCGCTAAAAGCGTCATGGGGACATTGCACCCGCTCACGGACGGAGGAAAGAAACGACCATGCCCCAAAACGACCAGCAATGGGTCGCCACGATCCTCAGCTTCGGGCTGCTGGCGCTGGTGCTCGCCTTACGGATACGGCGCGAGCGGCGGATGCGGCCATTGCGCGTCGAGCGGCTGTGGGTGCTGCCGGCAGTCTATGCCGGCCTCGTCGCCCTGCTGTTCGTCGCGCATCCGCCGGTGGGTATCGTCTGGCTCTATGCGGCGCTGGCACTCGCGGCGGGTGCGGCAGCCGGCTGGTATCGTGGCACGCACATGGCGATCCATGTCGATCCGCAGACGCATGCGGTGAGCCAGCAGGGCTCGCGCGCGGCGATGATCGTGCTCTTCCTGCTCGTGCTGCTGCGCTACGGCGCGCGCGGCTATATGGAAAACGGTGGCGACGTGGACCCCGCGCGGCTGATGGCGGCGACGGACGTGATGCTCGCCGGGGCACTCGGTTTCGTCACGGCGCAGCGGGCGGAAATGGGCCTTCGTGCCCGCGCGCTGCTGGCGCAAGCCAAGGACAAGCCGGCATGAGCGCAGACACACTGGTGCCCTGGCTCGCGGGCGATGCCGCGCAGGAGGGAAGCAAGCGTTACGCGCCCGCGACCCTGCGCAATCGCGATGCCATCGCCGCGGTGCTGCGCCAGGTTCTGCCGGCACGCGGCACGGTGCTGGAAGTGGCGAGCGGATCGGGCGAGCATGTCGTCCATTTCGCGCAGGTCTTTCCAGCGCTCCAGTGGCAACCGAGCGATCCCGACCCCTCCGCGCTGCGCTCCATTGCCGCCTGGGCGGGCGAGGCTAACCTCCCCAATGTCGGGCCTCCCGTCATGCTGGACGCAAGCGATGCGGCGTGGCCAGTGCTGGAGGCCGATGCGCTACTCTGCATCAACATGGTCCACATCTGCCCTTGGGCGGCGACGCTCGGGCTGCTGGACGGGGCGGTGCGGCTGCTGCCGGAGGGCGGCGTGCTCTATCTCTATGGCCCTTATCTGCGAGCGGAGGTGGAGACGGCGCCGGGCAATCTCGCTTTCGACCGGTCGTTGCGCACGCGCAATCCCGATTGGGGCCTGCGCGACGTGGCGGATGTGGCGGCGGCAGCGCAGGCGCGAGGACTGGCATTCAAGCGGCTCGTCGAGATGCCAGCCAACAATCTCAGCCTGATCTTCCGGCGCGGTCCTCGTCCGGACTGAGCGCTGCGCTGCGGCGGACATGCTCGCGCCAGGCGATGTAGAGCCCGCTCGCCGCGATCATCGCCGCACCCACCCAGCTCGCCGCAGTGGGCCAGCTTCCCCAGAAGACCCAGCCCGCCCAGGTCGCCCAGACGAGCTGGCTGTAATCCATGGGGATGACGAGCGAGACCGGCGCCCAGCGCAACGCGAAGGTCATCAGGAGCTGTGCCGCGCCGCCGGTGATGCCGAGCAGGAGGAGCATGCCCCAGGTGGCTGCATCATGCGCCGTGGCGGTGGCGAAGGCGAGGATGCCCAATGGCGGCAGCGAAATCGCGGTGAACCAGAAGACGATGGCCGGTGCCGACTCGGTGCGGTTGAGGTCGCGTAGCACGATGGAGACGATGGCCGTCACCACTGCGCCAGCCAGCGCCACGATGACGCCTAGGCTGGCGAGATTCTGCGACTCCGGATGCGCCATGATGAGAATGCCGACAAAGCCGAATAACACCGCGCTCCAGCGGTGGCGGCCGATCTGCTCGCGCAGTACGATGGCCGAGAGGATGGTAGCGAAGATCGGCATGGTGAAGGCGATGGACGTCGATTCCGCCAAAGGCAGAAGCGCCACCGCGCCGAAATTGAGCAGCATCCCGATCATGCCGAGCGTGGAGCGGGAGATGTGCATGCCGATGCGCGTTGTCTTGATCGCGGCTGGACCCATGGTCGCCAGCAGCCAGCCCGTGACCAGTGGGAAAGCGAAGAGCTGGCGATAGAAGACAATCTCGCCGATGCTGACAGCGCGGTCCGCCAGCAGCTTGCCGCAGACATAGGTGGCGGCGAGCATCAGCATGGCGAGCAGGCGCAGGCCAATGGCGCGCATCGGCCGGTCGCGGCGGTGTTCGGTTATGGCAGGAGAGGCCGATACGCTCATGCCGGCTGCGTGTCCGTCCTCTCGGGCTGCCGGCGTGCGCGCAGGTTGTCCCACACGAACAGGCCGAGCGCCGCCCAGATGCAGCCGAAGCACAGCAGACGCGGCAGCGATAGCGGCTCTGCGAGCAGGAAGACACCAGTGAGGAACTGGAGCGAGGGTGCGACATATTGGAGGAGGCCCAGCGTCGTCATCGAAAGGCGCCGGGCGGCGCTGGCGAACAGCAGCAAGGGCACGGAGGTGATGGCGCCGAGGCCGACCATCAGGATCGTTTGCACGGTATCGCGACCGAAGGCGAGGGTACCTTGATGCGCGAACCAGGCCAGCGCCGCCAGCGCGGGCGGCGCCAGCACCAGCGTCTCCACAGCCAGACCCACGCCGGAGGGCACGGGTGTGAACTTGCGCACCAGGGCGTAGAAAGCAAAGCTGATCGCCAGTGACAGGCTCACCCACAAGGTCTGCCACTCGCCCGCCGCGAGAATAGCGACGCCGACGGCGGCGATCAGCACCGCGACTATCTGGCCGCGCCGCAGCCGTTCACTTAGGAATAGCGTGCCGATGAGAATATTCACGAGCGGATTGAGGAAATAGCCAAGGCTTGCCGCCAGCACATGGCCGGCATCGACGGCCCAGATGAACACCAGCCAGTTGATACCGATGAGCAGGGCGCTTAACGTCAGCGCGCCCAGGATGCGCGGGCTGCGCAGCGCCGCGCGCAATGGCAAATAGAGCCGCATACCGGCAAGCAGCACGGCGAGGAACCCCACCGACCAGATGACCCGATGCGACACCACTTCCACCGGCGAGACGTTGGGGAACAGCTTGAAATAAAGCGGTAGCATGCCCCATAGCCCATAAGCCATGAGGCCGTGCGTCAGGCCCGTGCGGTGCTCGGCTCGCGCTGAGGCCGCATCCAGGGCTGGCGCCGCGCTCAAAGCAGGCCGCCGCCGATCCACAGCCGCAGCATACCGAATGCCGCGACTCCCAGGCAGAAATTACGCGCGCTAGTGCTGTGCGCGAAGCTGCCGATGCCTGCGCCGACGAGCGCCAGCGGTACGAACAGCCAGTTCGCCCAGCCCAGCAGCGGGACCAGCGCCGGGATCATGAGGAGGAGGGCAAGAACACCGATGAGGGCGGAGACGAGCGAGGCCATGGCGCGCAGATGGGCCTGTCTGGCCGGGATGGCAAGGCCGCGAGCACATGGCGCGCGAAATGGGTGAGAGGGACCGCCGCGTGAAATTTCGGTTCAGGAGAGCGTACTGCTGCGCGCGCAGGGCCTCACCGCGCTAAGTACGTCGGCTGGACCGGGACTGCCTGTGAACGCGCGTCGTTCAGCCGTCGCCGTCGCGCTCGATGTCGGCGCCCACGGCGCTGAGCTTCTCTTCCAGCCGTTCATAGCCGCGATCGAGATGATAGACGCGTGCCACCTTGGTTTCGCCTTCCGCCGCCAGGCCGGCGAGGATGAGGCTCATGGAGGCGCGCAGGTCCGTCGCCATCACCGGCGCGCCGGTGAGCTTCTCTACGCCGCGCACCACGGCGGTGCGGCCATTGACGGTAATGTCCGCGCCCATGCGGGCCAGCTCGGGCACATGCATGTAGCGGTTCTCGAAGATGGTCTCAGTGAGCACGCTGGCGCCGTCCGCCAGCGCCAGCATCGCCATGAACTGCGCCTGCATGTCCGTAGGGAAGGCGGGGAAGGGGGCAGTGGACAGCGTGAGTGGGCGCAGCTTGCCGTCCGCCGCGACCTTGATGCCGCCGCGCACCTCTTCGACATGGACGCCCGTCTCGCGCAGTGCGGCGAGGATAGCCTGCATGTCGGCGGCGTTGGCGCCCACCAGCTCAAGCTCGCCGCCGGTGATGGCGGCAGCACAGGCATAGCTGCCTGCTTCGATCCGATCCGGCATGACGGCATAGGTGGCGCCGTGAAGGCGCGGGCGGCCGTGGACGACGAGACGGGCGGTGCCGACGCCTTCGATGTCCGCACCCATCGCCACCAGCAGATTGCACAGGTCCACGATCTCCGGCTCGCGCGCGGCATTTTCCAGGATGCAGATGCCGTTCGCTAACACGGCCGCCATGAGCGCGTTCTCGGTCGCGCCCACCGACACGATGGGGAAGCTGAATGTGCCGCCGGGCAGGCCGCCGTCCGGCACGCGCGCGGTCACATAGCCGCTCGTCATCTCCAATTGCGTGCCGAGCGCTTCCAGCGCGCGCAGATGCAGGTCGATGGGCCGGTTGCCGATGGCGCAGCCGCCGGGCAGCGAGACAGTCGCCTCACCGGCACGGGCGAGTAGCGGGCCCAGCACCAGGATGGAGGCGCGCATCTTGCGCACGATATCGTAGGGCGCCAGCGTCGCGGTGATCTTGCCGGCGCGGATGGTCATTACACGGCCGAAGTCCTCGGGGCGCGAGCCTTCCACCTGCGTCGAGGCGCCGAGCTGGTTGAGCAGATGGCCGAAGCTGTCCACATCGGCGAGGCGCGGCAGATTGCGCAGCGTCACGGGCTCGTCGGTGAGGAGAGCGGAGGGCATCAGCGTGAGTGCCGCGTTCTTCGCGCCGGAAATGGGGAGCCTGCCGGAGAGCGGCTTGCCGCCGCGAATGAGGATTCGGTCCATCGCGGTTTCTTAGCGAGCGCGGCGCGTGGCGCAAGGGATCAGACGGTTTGCCGAGCACAGCGACATGGCAAGGGGACGCGGGACGAATCGCTTTCACGGGTTAATCGAATCGAAAGCATGCCTCGTACCAGTTTGTTATCCTTCACGGGGCAATCACCGCCACGGAGAAGGACATGTTCAATTTCACGTTTGATCCCGCTGGGGGCATCCTCCGTGTGCGAGTCGTTGGCTCGTGGACCCTGCCCGAGGTGGAGCGCTATGCGCGCGAAGCAAGGGAACGGTTCATTGCTGCACGCCAGCGCGCGGGCCTTCTGCGCCTGCTGGTCGATCTCTCCGAGACGGATATATTGAGCCAGATTGTCATAGACCCGCTGGCCAAGGCCGGAATGCAATATTCGCACCCTGATGATCGGGTGGCGCTGGTGGTCAGCTCGACGCTTCTCAAGCTCCAGATGAGGCGGATGATGGGTGATGCGCCGGCGGCGATCTTCGCTTCCGCCGACGAGGCGGCGGCCTGGCTGGCGAGCAACGAGTCGGTGGTCGTTCCCGCCTGACGGGCGTGGATAAGACCTTGGCCGCGCACCGGCTGGGTCAGGCAACCAGCTCCACGTCCCAATAGAGCCAGTCGCGCCAGCTCTGGTGGAGATGGTTGGGCGGAAAGGCGCGGCCGTGCTCGAGCAGTTGCCAACTCGTCGGCCGCGCCGGCTTTTGGCGCAGTGCCATGCCGGCCTCGCGCGGCGTGCGCCCGCCTTTGCGCAGGTTGCAGGGTGAACAGGCCGTGGCGACATTCTCCCAGGTGGTACGCCCGCCTGCGCGGCGCGGCACCACATGGTCGAAGGTCAGGTCTCGCGTATTGCCGCAATATTGGCAGGCGAACCGGTCGCGCAGGAACAGGTTGAAACGCGTGAAGGCGGGATGTTCGCTCGGCCGCACATATTGCTTGAGCGCGATGACCGAGGGGATGGCCATGTGAAAGCTGGGCGAGTGCACTTCCCGATCATAGCTGGCCACGATGTCCACGCGCTCCAGGAACACTGCCTTGATCGCTGTCTGCCAGGGCCAGAGGCTGAGCGGATAATAGGATAGCGGCGTATAGTCGGCGTTGAGCACCAGCGCCGGGCAATTTTCCGGATGATGTATTCGATCGGGATGATACATGCGGCCTACTCGCCCTCATCGCTTGTCGCGCTCTGTCTGCGCAGCATGCGTGACGCGGTCATGACAAACATCCTTCAGGAGTCCTCGTCAAGGCTGCCATGATACCGGACGTCGCCATGCCACCCGATATGCCGCGCTCGGTGGTGACCCGCTTTGCGCCGAGCCCCACCGGGCGACTGCATGTCGGCCATGCCTGGTCGGCGTTGCTGGCCCATGATGTCGCGCGGGCAGCGGGCGGCCGCTTCCTGCTGCGCATCGAGGATACCGACGTGACGCGCTGCCGCGCCGAGTTCACCGATGGGATCTGCGAGGATCTGGCGTGGCTGGGCCTGCGCTGGGACGGGATGATCGTGCAGTCCACGCGCTTGGCGCATTACGATGCGGCGCTGGAGACGCTGAAGGCGAAGAACCTCGCTTATCCTTGCTTCTGCAGCCGCACGGACATTGCGCGTGAAGTGGCGGCGAGCCTGCATGCTCCCCATGGCGCGGACGGTCCGCTCTATCCGGGCACTTGCCGTTCGCTAGACGCTGCCGCCCGCGCGGCCCGGATCGCTGCCGGGGCGCCGCATAGCTGGCGGCTGGACATGCGCGCGGCCACGGCCCGGACGGGGCCGCTCTCCTGGCACGACCAAGTGGCTGGCACGGTAGCGGTGGACCCGGACGCGCTAGGCGACCTCATCCTAAAGGGCCGCGATCGGCCCGCCAGCTATCATCTTGCCGTGGTGGTGGACGATGCCGCGCAGGGCGTGACCCATGTGGTGCGCGGGCGCGACGTGTTTGCCTCGACCCATGCGCACCGCATGCTTCAGGCGCTGCTCGCCCTGCCAGTGCCGATCTATCGCCATCATGGGTTGGTCGTCGATGCGCAGGGGCGCCGCCTCGCCAAGCGCGCCGCTGGCCTTTCGCTCGCCGAATTGCGCGCAGCCGGTTGGGAAGGGCCGGTCCTGGCAGCGGACCTGCGCGCGGGGCGCTTTCCGGTTGGCATCGGCCTTGAGGGTTCCTACATGGGCCCAAACAGGAGTTGACCGTCATGGGCAATGTCGTCTTCGTCATTCTGATCGCGTTGTTCGCCATTGGTGCCGTGGTCATGCTCGTGCGCGGTATCATCGCGTTCATGCGCACGACCGAGGAAGACCTCAAGAACAGCGCCAACGGCCCCAGCCAGTCCAGCCTCAAGCAGAACCGCATGATGATGGGCCGCGTCATGTTCCAGGCGCTGGCCATCCTGATGGTCGCGCTGGTGCTGCTGCTCAACAGCGGCAACTGACGCAAGTGCCGGCGCCGACATGGTGCGCCTCAACCGCATCTACACCCGCACCGGCGACGACGGCAGCACGGGTCTGGTCGACGGGTCGCGCGCGGCCAAGGATAGCCCGCGCCTGATCGCCATCGGTGAAGTGGATGAGCTGAACAGCGCCATCGGCATCGCCGTTGCCGCGCTCGCAGGCGCGGCGGACAGCCATGGCGCATTGCTGCAATCGGTGCAGAACGATCTCTTCGATCTGGGCGCGGATCTGGCGACGCCGGGCGCGGATTTCACGCCATCCGAGATGGTGCTGCGCATCGTGCCTGAGCAGGTGGCGCGACTGGAACGCGCCATCGACGCGCTCAATGCGGATCTTGCGCCGCTGCGCAGCTTCATCCTGCCCGGCGGCGTGCCGGCGGCGGCGCACGTCCATCTCGCCCGCGCCATCGCCCGGCGGGCCGAGCGAGCAGTGATCACGGCTGGGCGGAGCGCCCCGGTTAACCCCGCCGCGCAGACTTACCTCAATCGTCTTTCGGATCTGCTGTTCGTTCTGGCCCGGGCAATCAACGCCGGCGGCGCGGGCGATATCCTCTGGGTGCCCGGCGGGCAGCGGGAAGGATGAGCGCTCCGCCATTTAGGCACTGATCCGATAAGGCCCTGAATGGCCCCGTTGGGAATAGATAGATTAGATGGTTCAAGCGCAACGTACGCGGCGCTGACCGTCCAGCGTGAGGACCCGGTTATCGGCGGAAAGACGCAGGTTGCTGGTGCGCGACCATGTCTCGCCCTCGCCGGTATAGCGCGCGTCCACGCGGATCTCGCCGGGCGCGAGTTGGCGGATATCCGTTACTTTGCCTTCGCTTTCGTAGAAAACCAGGGCATCTTCCTTGACGGTGAGACGGCTGAGATCGCCAGGTTTGGCACAACTCGCCTGGGAGTTGGACCAGCGCCCCTGGAAGCCGGCGGGAATGATTCCCGCTGCGCCTTCCGTTCCGCCGCGCGAGACTGTCACCTCGCCCATCGGCTTGAGCGCTGAGGCGGTGATGAGCCAGGGCGGCTGGCCCGGCTCGCCGCGCTGGCCGGCGGGATTGCGCTCCAGCGTCATCGGCCCGTAGAGATTGAACGGCACGCCGCCCTCCCGCAGGCGACCATAGATCTGCACGGGCACGCGCGCGGCAGTCTCGCCCTGCGCTTCCGGCCGGCCGACGCGGACATGAATTTCCGAATATTTGCGCCAGGACTCGGCGAATTGTGCGGCGTTCATGCCACTGCGCCGGCCCTCCTCCGCCCAGAAGCGATAGGCATCGTCATAGCGCCCGTCCCCGAGTGCCAGGCCGAACAGCTCGACGGTGGCGCCGGAGGCCGCGACACTGGCCGGATCGCGCGCGGCGCTTTCGTCGAGCGGCCGGCGGTCGTCGGGCAGACCGCCCGGTTCACCGGGCGCGGGCGGGACCAGTTCGCCCGCCGGCGCATTGGCGGCGGCGCGCTCGTCGGCGGGGATGTCGGTGATGTTCCAGCCTTCGTCAGCCGCTCCGCTCTCGTTCTCCTGCGGCGCGCCCTTGCAGCCGGCGAGCAGGACCAGGCCAAGCAGCAAGCCGGTAGCGGCAGAGGTGGAGCGAGGCATGGCGATTTTCCTTCCATCCATGGACGGGGAGAACGAACATCGCGCCGGATCGGTTTCCCCTCCGATTTGATCCGCCCGCTGCCCATGCTATGGGCCGGGTTTCCACGCAAAAGCAGGACTCGATGCGATGAACGACATGAGCCAGACGCCCGACATGCTGATCGGCGCCATGGGCGCGCGCGCGCGCGCCGCCGCCGCGGTCATGGCGGGGGCTTCGAGCGAGAAGAAGGCGCAGGCGCTCGTCGCTGCCGCGCAGGCGCTGCGCGCCGCGACCCCGCGCATCATCGCAGCCAATGGCCTCGATATGGAGCGCGGCGCCGCCAACGGCCTTACCGCCGCCCTGCTGGACCGGCTGCGCCTGGACGAAGGGCGTATTGCCGGCATAGCCGACGCGGTGGAGCAGGTGGCGCGCCTTGCTGATCCGGTCGGGCAACTGGTCGACGAAAGTGTGCGGCCTAATGGTCTCAAGCTCCAGCGCGTGCGCGTGCCGCTCGGCGTCATCGGCATCATCTACGAGAGCCGCCCCAATGTGACGGCCGACGCTGCCGCGCTTGGCCTGCGCTCGGGTAACGCAGTGATCCTGCGCGGCGGATCGGAGGCGGTGGAGAGCAACCGCGCCATCCATGCCGCGATGGTGGAGGGAATCGAGCAAGCCGGGCTGCCGGCCGATGCCGTTCAGCTCGTCCCCAGCACGGATCGCGCGCTGGTCGGCGCCATGTTGCGGGCCGTCGGCCTCATCGACATCATCGTGCCGCGCGGTGGCAAGTCGCTCGTGGCGCGCGTGCAGGACGAGGCGCGCGTGCCTGTGCTCGCGCATCTGGATGGCATCTGCCACACTTATGTCCACGCTGCCGCCGATCCGGCCATGGCGCGCGAGGTGGTGCTCAATGCCAAGATGCGCCGCACCGGCATTTGCGGGGCGATGGAGACGCTGCTGATCGACCAGGCCTATTCGCAGGCGGACGCGCTGGTCGCGGCGCTGCTGGATGCGGGCTGTGCGGTGCGCGGCGATGCGGCGGTGGCCGCACTGGACGGGCGCGTGGAGGCAGTCCAGCCCGCTGACTGGGACACCGAATATCTCGACAGCATCGTGTCGGCGCGCACGGTTGCGAGCGTGGACGAGGCACTGGCCCATATCGCCGCGCATGGCAGCCACCATACCGACGCGATCATTACCGAGGATGCCGCCACCGCCGAGCATTTCCTTGCGGCCTGCGACAGCGCCATCGTGATGTGGAACGCGTCCAGCCAGTTCGCCGATGGCGGTGAGTTCGGCCTGGGCGCCGAGATCGGCATTTCGACAGGGCGCATGCATGCGCGTGGGCCGGTCGCTCTGGAAGGCCTCACAACCTATAAATGGGTCGTGCGCGGGACTGGCCAGACGCGCCCGTGATGTGCAGCCTTGTCCTTGTGCGCCGGGCTGGACGCGGCGCGCTGCTCGCGGGCGTGACGCTGCTCGGCGCCTGCCAGGCGATACCGCCGCCCCCGCCGCCCCCGCCGCCCCCGCCGGCACCGCCGCCGCCCGTTGCGGCGCTCCCGCCACCACCCCCGGTGCCTGAAGAACCCTGGGAAGTGGCGACGCCCACGCCGGGCGAATGGCGCTACCAGCCCGAGGCCGGCGGCAGTGCCGCGCTCTTCGCTGCCAATGCCACGGCCGCGCCGGTGCTAACCGTGCGTTGTGCCGTGGGCGCGCGCCAGATCTCCCTGCTGCTGTCGGGCGCCAGCGTGGCCGGCGCGGTGACGCTGCGCACCACGGCGGGTGTGCTGTCCTGGCCTGGCACGGCTGAGGGGGCTGGCCTGCGCATAACGCGGCCAGCGGGAGATTCCGGTTTCGACTGGATTGCCTTTTCGCGCGGCCGCATTGCCATTGAGGCGCCGGGTCGGACGCGGCTTGTCGTGCCGGTTTGGGCGGAGCTGGCCCGCGTGGTCGAGGACTGCCGAGGCTGATCGCCCTGGACCGGCGTCGGCCAAGCGCCCTTCGTTTTCAGGCTTGTTTCAGAATGTTGGAGTGTGCGCCGGTTTCGGGTCGGAGCGCATGAGTATGATTCGAAAAAAGATAAATACAAGTCTTGTTCGCTAGGCGGCTTTGACTCACATCTATGCTCACGGAAGGCGCCGGCTTTCAGCCCGCCCTCCGGTGAGTTGCAACGCAAGCGAAAGGAGGTGATCCGATGTCTCATGGTTCAGCAATGGGGTCGGTCAAGTCCGTTCGGGGAGCCCGCCGTTAAGGCATTTGGCGACGGGTCGCGCGACGCTCGCAGGAGCGAAGACGCGGCGTAAATCCCCGGGTGGCGGCACTTCCGGCCGCTGACCATGCCGATGGGCCGCTCGGAGCTTGATTGCTCCGGCGGCCCCTCTCATTATGCGCCGGGCTTCAGTCCATTAAACAAGGAGAGAATGATGATGCGTCGCCTGATTACCGCGATGGCGCTGGGCCTGATGGCCACGCCGCTGGCCGCCCAGACACCAGTGGTGGGCGTGCCCGACCCCGAGGCGCTGTTTACGGACAAGGATCCTGTCCTCCACCGCAACAAGCAGGCCGCGCTGCATATCATGCGCGAGCTGCTGCAGTGCAATCACTGGAGCGATGCCGGTAACTGGCTGACCGAGCGCTATATCCAGCACAATCCGCTGGCCGCCGACGGGCTCAAGGCCGTGCAGAGCTTCTTCGCCAATCGTCCGCGTACGCCCACTTGCGACAAGCTGACCACGCCGATCGCCGCCGTGGTGGCCGAGGGCGACATGGTGGCCGTGGCGATTGCGCGCACTTATCCGCACCCGACCAAGCCGGGCGAGACCTACACGACCACCTGGTTCGACATGTGGCGCTTCGTCGACGGCAAGGCCGACGAGCATTGGGATCCGGCCACGCTGCCCGCCGCTCCCGCACCCCGTCAGTAAAACGAAGCACGAGGCGCGCCGCATCAGTGGCGCGCCTCGTACGCATGGCTGCTATTCCATTGAGCCGCACGGGCCATTGCCGGCCTTTTTCCGACGCAACAGTGCTTCTGCAAAGCAGGAGCTAGAGGCGGCCGACGCGCTTGCCTGCCCCACGCTCCCGCTTGTGCAGGAGGCTGGACTGCCGTCCCGTCGCCCTACTTCTCTTCCACCTGATGGTAGAGGATTTCATTGCGGATATGAATGACGCGCGAGCCCAGGCGGGTTTCGTAGATGAACAGGGCGAAAGCACTGCCGATGGACAGCATCGAGCCGATGAAGAGCAGGGCGATCAGCGTGCCCATGTTCATGTCGAACAGGTTCGAGGCGAAGAGCAGGATAACCACCGCGCAGATCAGCAGCGCGGAAAGCACCGAGAGCAGGATCGCCCGGTTGACCACGCGGATACGCTGATCGAGCACATGGATTTCGTCGATCGCGCGGTCATGCTTGCCGCCGCGCGATTCCAGCACCACTCGCTCCAGCGCGCGGGCCCGGTCGATGACGCGGGCCAGGCGCAGGGCGCAGACGTTGATGAACGCGACGATACCCGCGAGCAGGAACACGGGCGCCACGGCGAGCTGGATCGTGTGCGTGACCTGGCTGACCTCCGCAGCGGTCAGCCCTTGCAGCGCGTTCACACGGCTTCCTTGGTCGTGGGCGTGTTGATGCCCATGGACTGGAGATATTTGCGCACGTTGCGCGCCGCCTGGCGCAGGCGCTGCTCATTCTCCACCATGGCGATTCGCACATAGCCCTCGCCGTCCTCGCCATAGCCGACGCCCGGCGCCACCGCGACCTTGGCGTGGGTAAGGAGCTGCTTGGAAAATTCCAGGCTACCCATCTCCTTGAGTGCGGGCGGAAGCGGCGCCCAGGCGAACATGCTGGCCTTGGGCGCGGGAATGTCCCACCCGGCGCGGCCGAAGCTCTCCACCAGCACGTCGCGACGCTTGTGATAGAGATCGCGGTTCTGCTGGACGATGTCCTGCGGGCCGTTGAGCGCGGCGCAGGCGGCGGCCTGGATGGGCGTGAAGGCGCCATAATCGAGATAGGACTTCACGCGCTTGAGCGCCGCGATCAGCTTCTTGTTGCCAACCGCGAAACCAATGCGCCAGCCGGCCATCGAGTAGGTCTTGCTCAGCGAGGTGAACTCCACCGCCACGTCCTTGGCGCCGGGCACCTGGAGAATGGAAGGCGTGGGATTGCCGTCATAATAAAGCTCGGAATAAGCCAGATCCGAGAGCACCCACACCTGGTTCTCCTTCGCCCAGGCGACGAGCCGCTCGTAGAAGGCGAGGTCGACCGTCTCGGCGGTGGGGTTGCTGGGATAGCCCACCACCAGCACGCTTGGACGCGGCACCGTGAAGGCCATCGCCCGCTCCAGCGATTCCCAATAATGCTCGTCCGGCGTGGTCGGCACCGAGCGAATGGTGGCGCCGGCGATGATGAAGCCGAACATGTGGATGGGATAGCTGGGATTGGGCGCCAGCACGACATCGCCAGGCGCGGTAATCGCGGTGGCAAGGCTGGCGAGGCCCTCCTTGGACCCCATGGTGACGACCACTTCCGTCTCCGGATCCAGCTCGACCCCGAAGCGGCGCGCATAATAATTGGCCTGGGCCTTGCGCAGCCCGGGAATGCCCATGGATTGCGAATAGCCGTGGGAGCTCGGCTTCTGCGCCACTTCGCACAGCTTGTCGATGACATGCTGGGGCGGCGGCAGATCGGGATTACCCATGCCGAGATCGATAATATCCTCGCCTGCCGCCCGCGCTGCTGCCCGCATGCCGTTGACTTCGGCGATGACATAAGGCGGCAGCCGCTTGATGCGGTAGAACTCTTCGGACATTGGGAAGTCGATCTCCTTGTTCTCAGGGCAAATATCGCAACGGCGCGGGTCTTCATCCGTCGCGGCCCAATGCCCATATAGCTCGCGCCGTCGTCGCGTGCCACTAAAAGCGAGGGGCGGGCGAATCGACGCGAGGAGCGGCATGGCCAAGACAGCACAGGAAATCACGGCGCTTTCGCCGCTCGGCCAGATGCAGCACTGGACCCGCATGCTGGGCACGGTCCAGCAGATGCTGCTGGAACGGGCGGGCCGGATGATGGAGGAAGCCGGCAGCCGGCCCGCCGAGGCCATGGCGGCGCTGTCCCCCAATGTCGAGGAGATCGCCCGTATCCAGGCGGACATGGCGGAAAAGGGAGTCGCGCTCTGGGAACGGTTCCTGACGCAGACCACCGGCCAGGGGGAAGAGAGCGCCGCGCCCCTACCCAGCGCCGCCGACCGCGACCGGCGCTTTGCCGATCCGCGCTGGCGGGACAATCCGCTCTTCGACCTCGTCCGCCAGGTCTATCTGCTCGCCGCCGAGGGCCTGACGCGTCTCTCCGACGCGGTGGATGGGCTCGATCCGCTACAGAAGGAGAAGCTGCGCTTTGCCACCCGGCGCTTCGTGGAAGCGGCGAGCCCCAGCAACTTCCCCTTCACCAATCCCCAGGTGATCGAGCGCACGATCGAGACCGGCGGGCAGAACCTTATCGCGGGCCTCGAGCATTTGCTGGCCGATATCGACAAGGGCCAGCTCACCCATACCGACGGCACGCAGTTCGCGCTGGGCCGCAACATCGCCCTGACGCCGGGCAAGGTGGTGCACGAGACGCCGCTCTACCAGCTCATCCAATATACGCCCGCCACCGCGCGCGTGCAGGCCACGCCGCTCCTCATCTTCCCACCCTGGATCAACCGCTTCTACATTCTCGACCTCAATCCCGCGAAGAGCTTCGTGCGCTGGGCCGTGGAGCAGGGGCTTACCGTGTTCATGGTGAGCTGGAAGTCGGCGGATGCGAGCATGGCGGACGTGACGCTCGACGATTATGTGCTGCGCGGCCAGATCGACGCGATCGACACGGTGCGCGACCTGCTGGGCGTCGAGCGCGTCCACACCATCGGCTATTGCGTGGCGGGCACGACGCTGGCGATCACGCTGGCTCTGCTCGCCGCACGCGGGCAGGCGGACAAGGTCGCGAGCGCCACCTTCTTCACCGCGCAGGTCGATTTCTCGGAGGCTGGCGACCTCAAGCTGTTCGTGGACGACGAGCAGCTCGCGCTGGTCGAGAGCCTGATGAGCGACGGCTATATGGACGGGCGCTACATGGCGGCCACGTTCAACCTGCTGCGCGGGCAAGACCTTATCTGGACCTATGTGGTCAACAACTATCTGCTCGGACAGGATTATCCGCAGTTCGATCTGCTTTACTGGAACGGTGACACCACCAACCTGCCCGCCGCCTGGTTCCGCGCCTATCTGACCGATCTCTATCGCGACAACCGGCTGGTGCGGCCCGGCGGCATCATGGTGGATGGCACGCCCATCGACCTCACCAAGGTGACGACGCCGGCTTATGTGCAGGCGGGCATCGAAGACCATATCGCCCCGCCGGAGAGCGTCTGGAAGGCGATGGACCAGTTCTCCGGCCCACGCCGCTTCGTCCTGGCCGGCTCCGGCCACATCGCCGGCGTGGTCAATCCGCCGGCGGCGGGCAAATATCAATATTGGACTTGTGACGGACCGCAGCCGAGCCTCGCCGCTTTTCGGGCGGCAGCGCGGGAGACCAAGGGGAGCTGGTGGCCGGACTGGCTGGCCTGGATCACCGAGCGCGCGGGGGGCGAGGTCGATGCGACCGGCGCGCGCCAGCCCGGCGAGGGCGCCTACCCCGCCATCGAGGACGCGCCCGGCCGCTATGTGCGGTCGCGCTGAGTGGTGACGGACGACCGTGTTTGATCGGGCGCGGGAGAACCGGACAGGGGTGAGGTCGTAGGCCGGGCGTGGCGGAGTTTGCGCCGGGGCCGCACGCCAACCTTGCCTTAAACGCCATGGATGAAATCCGGACCCTCCAGGGCTCCTGCGAAAGCAGGAGCCCATAGCCCAGCCGCCCTGCTCAGCCGCCCTGGGCTCCTGCCTTCGCAGGAGCACATGGGTTTGACGGAGAGCATCTGTTCAATGAAGCATGCCGGCTCAGGAGCAAGGTCCGCACACTGGGCGCTGGGCGCTGGGCGCGGCGGAGCTGCCGTTTTCGTCCGATTGCTGGACCTATCCGCCGAAACAAGGTGAGCTGGCCGACAGTGGCACCCGTGCGCGTGCGCTCCGACATCAGATCGATTGCAGGTCCGCCGCTTCCTTCCGCCCATCGTCACGATCATGAGGGCGATCATGGCGGTCGCCGCCGCGGCCGGCGCGTTGCAGGACAAAGGGGATGGTGACGACGCCGCGCGCCATGACCGGGTTGCCCTCGCGCATGACCGGCGACCACCGCCAGTCGCGGACAGCCTCCAGCGCAGCCTTGTCAAGCCGCGCGAAGCCGCTGCTGCGTGCCACGGAAATATCCGCGACGCGGCCGTCGGTGGAGAGCAGCACGGAGAGCACCACGGTGCCCTGCTCGTGGCTCCGCCGGGATTCGACGGGGTAGCGCGGCGGCTTGGACGAGATCATCCGTGCGGAGATTTCGCCCAGATTTTCTGGGCCGCGTGGTGCGGGAGGTGCAGGCGGCGCGGGGCGTGGGGGCGCGGGATCGGCCACGACCGGCAGGGCAGGTGCCTGGATGACCGGGCGCTCCACGGTCTGCACGATGGGCAAGGGCGCCTCGACCACCGATTGCGGCAGTGGCGGCGCGGCCTCCGGCGGGGGCGGGGGTACTTCGGCCGCCGGCGGCTCGTCGGGCAGCGACATGAGCGTCACCACGGTGGGTGCGTCGCTCTGCTTCTTGACGAAGACCGGCGACATGGTCGCAAAGACACCGCCGACCAGCGCCACCAGGGCCAGCGAGGCCGCCATCGCGAGCGGATCAGCCCCGCGCCGGCGCTGATAGCAGCCATGGCCTGCCGGATGTGCCGAAGGCGCAGTCGGGCTGGGACGGACAGGCGTGAAAGGCGCGGTCATGGGTGGCGCGGAACTCGGCATCTGTTGCGAGTCATTCGCATAATCGATCCACGGAGAGGCGTCCAGCATTTGAAGCGGCCCTGGTTTATGCGCGGATTTACCCGCAAGACGATCGAATGAAGCGGGATGGCGTGGCGACTCGCGTTCCAACTTCTTTCTTCAAAGGCTCTTACGCCTCTTGCGAATGCTTCGCAATATATGCAAAAGCGGCTGATGAAAGGCGCTTGAGTCGAGCGACCCTCAGCCCGTTAATGCGGCCGCCATGGCCATTGAGTAGAGTGAATGGACGCGAGAATCTTGGACGGCGGCATGCAGGATCAGGCTGGTGGGCCCGCCGTGCCGGCCGAGACCGGGGCGCACAGGCGCGACGATGCGGCGGCCCGGGCCAGCCGCAAGCGTCGGAGTTGGTGGCTCAAGCAACTTCATAGCTGGCACTGGATCAGTGCCGCCGTGTCGCTCATCGGCATGCTGCTTTTCTCTATTACCGGCTTTACGCTCAATCATGCCGCCACCATCGGCGCCACGCCCGAGGTGACGCAGGGCGAGGCCGTGCTGCCCGCACCGCTGCTGGCCCAGCTCAAGGCCGATCCACCGGCCGCCGACGCGCCACTGCCCGGCGCGGTTGCCGCGCATATTGCTGGCGCGGTCAAGCTCGACCCGCGCGGACACGCTGCCGAATGGTCCGACGACGAAGTCTATGTCGCCATGCCCGGCCCCGGCCGGGACGCCTGGGTGAGCATCGACCGTGAGAGCGGCGTCATCGCCTCGGAACTGACGGATCGCGGCTGGATCTCCTATCTCAACGATCTGCACAAGGGCCGCAACACGGGCACGGCGTGGTTCTGGTTCATCGATGTGTTCGCGGCCGCCTGCATCGTCTTCACGCTCACCGGGCTGCTGCTGCTCCAACTCCATGCGCGGCACCGGCCGAGCACCTGGCCGCTCGTGGGCTTTGGCCTCGCCCTGCCCGCCGCGATCGCCCTCTTCTTCATTCACTGACTGTCCATTCACGGAAGGGTCTATTCGGATATGCGCAAAACCCCTCTTCTCCTCGCCGGGTTGCTGGCCGCGCCAGCCGGTGCCGCGAGCGTCAGCATCACCATTCCGCAGCTCAAGGTGGCGGAATATCACCGCCCCTATGTCGCGGCCTGGCTGGAGCCGAGCGGCGGTGGCGAGACGCGCACGCTCTTCGTCTGGTACGACATCAAGAAGACCGGCAGTGAGCCCGGCACCAAATGGCTGGCGGATCTGCGGAGCTGGTGGCGCAAGGGTGGACGCAGCCTCAAGCTGCCGGCCGATGGCGTGAGCGGCGCCACGCGCGCGCCCGGCACCTATCAGATTCCGATTCCCGCCAATATCAAGCCGGGCGCCTATATCCTCCATGTCGAGGCGGCGCGCGAAACCGGCGGGCGGGAACTCGTCTCCGTTCCGCTTACGCTGCCCGCGGCGCGCGGCTCGGCTTCCGGCAAGTCCGAGCTGGGCGCCATTACCATTCGCTGATTCGCTGAAAGGAACCCGCCATGCGTCTCAAGACCAGCCTGACCCTCGCCGCCGCTCTGGTGGCGCTCGCCGCGCCGGCCACGGCTCATCGCGGCTGGCTGCTGCCCTCCGCCACCATCTTCTCCGGTTCGGCGGATTGGGTGACGGTCGATGCCGCCGCCTCCAACGACCTGTTCTTCCCCGATCATCGGCCGCTGGGCACGGAGAATATCAAGGTCTGGGCGCCGGACGGCACGGAAGGGAAGATCGAGAACGCGGCGACCGGCAATGTGCGCTCGATCTTTGACGTGCAGCTCAACAAGCCCGGCACCTGGAAGATCGGCACGGCCCAGTCCGGCGTCTCGGGGAGCTTCAAGGTCGATGGGGTGGACTATCGCATTGGCGGCCGGCGCGGTCCCGCACCGAGCGCGGCCAGTGGCCAGGGCCCCCGCTTCGTCAACAGCGTGGACGAGATCCCGGCCAACGCCACAGACCTCAACCTCACCGAAAGCGCCAGCCGCAACGAGATTTTCGTGACGGCAGGCGAGCCGACCGACACGGTCTATCAGCCCACCGGTAAGGGTTTGGAGATGGTGCCGGTCACGCATCCGGCCGAGCTGGTGCAGGGCGAGCCGGCCCGCTTCCGCTTCCTTGTCGACGGGCAGCCGGCACAGGCGCTCAAGATCACCGTGGTTCCCGGCGGCAAGCGCTATCGTGATAGCGACGGCGCCATGGAGATCACCACCGGCGCCGATGGCGTTGCCACGGTGGATTTTCCGGAACCCGGCATGTTCTGGCTGAACACCAGCTATTCGGACGACAAGCCCAGCGTCGCCCGCGCGACCAGTCGCCGCCTGAGCTACACCACCACGCTGGAGGTGATGGCCCCCTGATGACCGACGCGGCCCCGCGCATCGCCGTTCCGCCGGTCGATCCGCGGGCGCTCGCCGGCCTCGACTCCGCTGCCCGTGTCATGGACATGGGCGGCGAGACGATGGGCACCTATTGGCGCGTGCGCCTTGCCGCGCCGTCCGGCTGCGATTCGGCGGCGCTGCGCGGGGCCATCCAGGCGCGCCTCGATACCATTGTCTCTGAGATGAGCCACTGGCAGCCCGATTCGCTGCTCAGCGGCTTCAACTGCGCGCCGGCCGGAAGCTGGACGCCGCTGCCGCCCGATTTCGCCACTGTGGTGGAGGCGGGGCTGGCCCTGGCCGAGCGTACACAGGGCGCCTTCGATCCCGCTGCCGGCCGGCTCACCGATCTTTATGGGCTGGGGCCCAATTCGGCCGTCGCTCCGCCCGATACGGCAGCCCTGGCAACGGCGCTTGGCGTCTCCGGCTGGGCGCGCCTCATCTATGATGCGCCGGCCCGACGCCTGCGCCAGCCGGGCGGATTGTGGCTCGACCTCTCGGGAATTGCCAAGGGCTACGCCGTCGATTGCGTGGCGGACCTGCTGGTCGCGCAAGGCCTGCGCCATGCGTTGGTGGAGATTGGCGGCGAATGTGTCGGCCGGGGCATGCGGCCCGATGGCGACCCCTGGTGGGTGGAGCTGGAGACGCCGCCCGGTGTCGGTAACCTGCCGCCGCTGCGCATTGCCCTGCACCAGTGCGCGGTGGCGACGTCGGGCAATTATGTGCGCGGCGACCATACGCTCGATCCGCGTACTGGCGTGCCCGTGCGTAACGGCATCGTCTCGGCGAGCGTGCTCCACGCTACCGCCATGCAGGCGGATGCCTGGGCGACCGCGCTGACCGTGCTGGGGCCCGAAGCCGGGGCCCGGGCCGCCGAGCGCGAGGGCTTGGCGGCGCGCTTCATCATCGGTCGCGATGGGGACGCCATGGAATGGCTCAGCCCCGCATTGATGCGGATGATGGAGGATTGAGCGCGGTCTCGCATCGCTCCGCACGTCCCGTCCGTCCTGAGCCTCCCGAAGGAGAGCCCTCGAGAGGCTCACGGCGAATCCATTCAGTGCGGAGGGGTAGCGGGGAGCGGCTACAGCCGCATCCGCACACCACCATAAATGGCGCGTCGCTCCACCGGGTAGAAGATCGCTGAGCCCGCATTGCCCGAGAGGGCGGCAGAAACGTCGCCGATGGCCTTCTTGTCGAGGATATTGCGCATGTCGAGGAACAGCGCGATGCCCTCCGCCACCATCGCGCCCGCCGAAAGGCCGAGCAGCGCATAGCCGGGCGTGCGCAGGCTGTTGGCATAATCGGCATAGGGGCCCTGCGGCACCCATTCGACATTCGGCGCGGCATGCAGCGCGTCCGTGCCCAGGCGCAGCTCGGTACGCAGCAGGTTGCGCGGCACCACGGGCAGGCGGTTGTTGCCGAATTGTGCATCGTCCACGAAATGGAAGTCGGCATATTGCCAGACCTGCCGCAGCCGCAACCAGGGCGTGGGCTCCAGGCTGAGCGCCGCCTCGATGCCGCTGTGGCGCGTACGTCCGGCATTGAAGGTGGCGGCGGGGATGGCGCTGCTGAGACTATATTGCAGCATTTCGCCATCCAGCGTGGCGCGATAGGCAGCGATGTCCCAGCGCAGCATGCCAACCCGGCCGCGCGTGCCGATTTCCGCCGTCCAGGCGCTTTGCGGGCGAATGTCGGCAATGAAGCGGCTCGCCGAATTTACGGTCTGGAAGACCTCGCCATAGCCGGGCAGTTCGGCGGAGCGGCTGAGATTTGCGAAGAGCTGGATGTCCGCCGCCGGTTCCACGATCAGGCCGAATTTGGGCGAGACCTCGCTGAACGAGAGGCGCCCGTCCTCGCCGGTCGAAGCACGCACATGGCGCTTGCGAAAGCCGTCAGTATAGACCGCGCCCGCGATCAGCGTCACTGCCGTCACCGGCTTCAGGCGCGCCTCGCCATAGAGCGTGGCGGTGCGCGCATCCTGATCCGCATCGAAGGTCAGCGCGCCACGCGCGCCGTCCACGTTCACGAACTGTCGCGCCCGCATCCAGCCACGCCGCACTTCGCCGCCCAGTGTGAAGGCGAGCGGCCCCGCCTCATGGTCCAGCCGGCCGAAAGCGCCGGCATCGGTGGATTTCTGATCGATGACCTGGAAGATCGGGTGGTACAGATCCTTGAAATTGGCGAACAGGCCCAGTTCCAGCCGGGTCGCACCCCAATCGATGCTGGTGCGGTTCTGGAGTCGGGCGGAATCGATGTCGCGCCGCTGATCGCCGGCGAAATTGCCCGTCTCCGGCGCCGTCAGCGCCTGCGTGGCGGTCAGTGCGCCGGGGAGCTGCTGGCGGATATGGTTGATGCTGGCATAGAAGCGCGTCGAGACGCGGTCCGAGACAGCCAGGCCGACATTGCCCTGGAAGCGCAGGCTGTGCCGCTCGGCATGGGCGCGGTCGCCATTGGCGGTATCGATGCTGAGGCCCGCCCAATAATCCGCTGGACCGGAGGCGCCGCCATGGCTGGCGAGCAGCCGCGCGAGGCCGAAGCTGCCGGAATCGAGGCGCAGATAGGGCCCTGACGCATCCCGCCCGCGCGGCGTCACGCCGTTGATCGCTCCGCCCAGTGTCCCCGAGCCGAAGCGCAACGCGTTGGCGCCGCGATAGACCTCCAGATGGTCGAAGAAGATCGGCTCCAGTTCCTGGAAATCGCCATTGTCGTCGGCCAGATTGATCGGCACGCCGTCCTGGAGCAGCGTCAGCCCGCGCATGTGGAAGCCGCGCGAGAGGCCGGAGCCGCGAATGGAGAGGCGCACTTCCTGCCCGTAGCGCGGCTGGCTGTAGATGCCGGGAGAGAAGGCCAGCGTATCGCGCAGCGAAACGAGTGCCCGGTCGGCATAGTCGGCGTGACGCACCAGATCGGCGCCGCCAGGCGTGGCGAGGACGCGTGCTTCCGCCTCGTCCGTGGCCTTCTGGCCGGTCACGATGATGACGGCGGCGCCATCGTCTGCCTCGTCGGCGAGCGCGGGAGCGGTCAGCGCGGAGAGAGCGGCCAGTGCGAATACATATTTGTTCATGGTCATATCCTTGGTCGCTCAGGCAATGAGGGCACGCAGCTCGGCGAGAGCCTGCTGCTCGCTGTCCTGATCGCTGAGGAGGGATTTGAAGTGGCCGTCGCGGTCCATCAGGATCACGAAGGCACTGTGGTCGATGGTGTCGCCGCCGCCCGGCAGGGGCACCTTGCGATAATAGACGCGGAAGGCACGCGCGGCCTCTTCGATCTGCTGTTCACTGCCGGTGAGGCCCAGGATGGGCGTGCCGAACAGATCGACATAGGCGCCTACGTCCGCCGGCCGGTCATGCGCGGCATCGACAGAGACGAAGATGATGCGCAGCCGCTCGCCATCCGGCCCCATGAGCCCGCGCAGCCGCGCGAGACGGGCTAAAGTGGTGGGGCACACGTCCGGGCAGCGGGTGAAACCGAAGAAGATGGCATAAGGCGTGCCGCGCAGGGTCTGCGGGGTGACGATCCGGCCATCGCGGTCGACCAGCGAGAACTGGCCGCCAATGGCGGTTTCACTCTGCGAAGTTGCGGCGGGAAGCCAGTGCTGCGCCAGCAGCGCACCAAGGCCCAGGCAGGCGAGGCCCGTTGCGCCCCATAGCCAGGGACGCAGGCGGCGCAGCCATGCAGCGGCCTTGGGGGCGGGTTCCGGTGCCGGATTGGGGCGGGCGAGGGGATCAGTGGTGGTCATGGCGGCCTCCCGTCCCATGGGTGATCGGCTGCACGATGAAGTCCACCGTTACCTTGCCGGCGCGTGCAAAGGTCAGTGTCACCGGCACGCGCTCACCGCGCTTCAGTGGCTGCTTGAGGCCGATGAGCATGAGATGCAGCCCGCCCGGCTTCAGTGTTGCGGTGCGGCCCGCCGGGAGCGGCAGGCCGCCGTCCAGCGGACGCATGCGCATCACACCGCCCTCCATGCGCATGTCGTGGACCTGCACCTGCGCGGCGCGGGGGCTACCGCCGCCGGTCAGCCGATCATCGACCTTGCCGCTATTGGCGATGGTGAGGAAGCCGCCGCCGGCTGTCTGGCCCGGGGCGGTTTCGCGCAGCCAGGCGTCGGTGACGCGGATCGCTTCGGTGCTTGATTGAGCAAAGAGGGCCGACGGCATGGCAGCGAGAGCGAGAGGAACGGCGATGACAAGAGCGCGCGCGGCGGCGCGGCGCGAAAACATGGACATGAGGAAGATACTCCGGCATGCCGAGGCGCAGGCGCGCATCGGCAGACTGACGACGTGAATCGACGAAAGTCAGGCGTGCGCGGGTGGACCGCGGAGCGGCGGACGGAGATGGCGGCCCCGCCGCAGGGGCGGGAGCGGGAGCGCGTAGAGCGCAAAGACGAAGGCGAAGAGGAGCGCCTGCACCAGCAGCAGCGGATCGGCCGCGGCAAGCGCGGCGCCGTTCAAGGCGGAAAAGGCACAAGGCGTATGGTGCACGCCATCGCCGCTCTCGCCCCCGGCCTTGCCGGAGACGGGAATGACGATCGTCACGGGCCCGTCGCCCTGACACATGGCGACCGTGAGGGTCTTGCCCGCCATCACCGGCATATAGCCCGCCGGCAGCAGGGCCCGGGCCAGCAGCGCCAGGGCGAGCAGCAGCGCGGCCCAATGGCGATGGCGAAGGACAAGGCGGCGGAGCGTCTGCACGCGCCCGCCCCTAGATCATTTTTCCAGCGAGGGGAACGGGGACGACGAAAAGGCGTGGGCATGTCGGGTGAAAGGCCGCTGTTGGGCCTGTCCGGTCTGCTCATTTGCCGCCCCGTCCGGCGTCAGTTCGCTGTGACCTGCCGCCCGCTGCTCCTTCCGTCGTCCGCCTTTGTCCGCCACCCGCCACGCCGCCGTCACCCCGAAGCTGGACCTATTCGACGTTGTGATGGGAGACCCCAGCTTCCGCTGGGGTGACGAGAGAGTGGGGTGGCGCGAGGAGGTGGCGCGAATGTGGCGCGAGGCGATGCGCGCGTGACGAGGTGGAATGACTCGGCGCTGGCCCCGACGGGCGGGGACAAGGCCGGCATCCAAGGCCGCTCAGGCGCGACAGGTGCGCCCTATCCCCGTCCTCCTTCGCTCACACCGGCAAGCCTGCATAATTCTCCGCGATGGAGGTCTGCGCGGCGCGGGAGGAGGCGATGTAGTCCAGTTCGGCCACCTGCATTGCGCGCTCGAACGCCCCATCTTCGGGGAAGCGATGCATCAGCTTGGTCAGCGACCAACTGAACCGCTCGGATTTCCACACGCGCTTGAGCGCCTTGTCCGAATAGCCGGCAATGGCATCATGATCGCCATGCGTGAAAAAGGCGGTGAGCGCCTGCGCGGCATAGATCACATCGCTGGCCGCCAGGTTCAGCCCCTTGGCGCCCGTTGGTGGCACGATATGGGCTGCATCGCCGCACAATAGCAGACTCCCATGGCGCATCGGCGCGAAGACGAAGCTGCGCAGCGGCGCAATGGATTTCTCGATGGAGGGGCCGCGCACGATATGTGCGGCCGCCTGGGGCCCGAGCCGAATCGCCAGCTCGTCCCAGATGCGTTCGTCCGGCCAGTCTTCCAGCTTTTCGGTCAGCGGTACGTCCACATAATAGCGGCTGCGCTCGGCGCTGCGCATGGAAGCGAGGGCAAAGCCGCGCGGGTGATTGGCGTAGATCAGTTCATGGTTGCACGGCGGCACGTCGGCCAGGATGCCGAGCCAGCCGAAGGGATAGACCTTCTCATAGGCCGTGCCTGCGCTGGCAGGAATTGCCTGCCGGCTGGGGCCATGGAAGCCGTCGCAGCCCACGATGATGCGGCAATCGACGCGGTGGGTGCGACCGTCCTTTTCATAAGTGACGTGCGGGGCGTCGCTTTCGATCTCGTGCAGCGCCACATTGGCGGCTTCGTAGATCACTTCCAGACCCCGCGGCTCGCTCGCCGCCATGAGGTCGCGGGTCAGCTCGGTCTGCCCATAGACGACGACGTGGCGCCCGGTCAGCTCGGCGATGTCGATACGGATGAGCCGGTCGCCGTCGGCGAGGTTGAAGCCGTCATGGACCATACCCTCCGCTTTCAGCCGGTCATCAAGGCCGAGCCGCGCCATCAGGTCCACCGTCACCGTTTCCAGCACGCCCGCCCGGATGCGGCCGAGCACATAATTGCCGGTCACGCGCTCCAGCACGACGCAGTCGATCCCCTCCGCGCGCAGCCAGTGGCCCAGCATGAGGCCAGCCGGGCCGGCGCCGATAATGCATACCTGTGTCTTCATGGACATCTCCCAAGGCAGGCGGGAAAGGTCGCGCGATAGGCGCTTCATGGGAAGGGACGTGTCGGACAATGTCTGGTACGATACGGACATGGCCGCCCTGCATCACCCAGTTCCCGCCTACGATCTTTATGGCGACGTCGATGCGCTTCCACCCCTGCAATTCGTGCATTGCGAGACCATCCGATCGCGCAGCCAGCGCTATGAATGGGAGATCGCGCCGCATGTCCATCCCGGGCTGGGACAGGTACTTTTTGTCGCGCGAGGGCAGGTCGACCTGCGGCTGGAGGGGCTGCACCGCGCGCTGGCCGGACCCCGTCTGGTCTTCGTACCCAGCGGCCTCGTCCACGGCTTCCGCTTCTCGCCCGATGTGCGGGGCTTCGTCGTCACGGTCGCGCAACCCTTTCTGGAGGGACTGGCGCGGCAGGATGCGCTGCGCCTGGCCTTGCGCCGCGCCGCTGTCCATGTGCCCGCGCAGGCCGCCACCCGGCAATTGCTGGTGTTGGCGCGCGAGTTGCTGCGGGCCGAACAGCTTGGGCTGGAGCCTAATGGCTATCTTTTGCAGCGTGCGCTGGGCGAGGCGTGGCTGCGACTCGCCGTCGCCCAGATCGCGGGGCCGGCGCAGGCACAGGGCGCTCTGGTGCGGCGCTTCGAAGCGCTGGTCGAGACCAGCTATCGCGCCCATCGCCCGCTCGGCTTCTATGCCACGCAGCTCAATTGCACCGTGCGCACCCTGGCCCGACAAGTGAAGGAGCAGCGAGGGCTGACGCCTATGCAGCTCATCAACCGCCGCCTCATGCTGGAAGCGCGGCGCCTGCTGCGCTTCACCAATGCGCGCTGCGCGGAAGTCGCGGTGGAACTGGGCTTTGAGGACCCTTCTTATTTCTCGCGCTTCTATCGGCGCATGACCGGCCAATGCCCCAACAGCGAGAAAGCGGGGGTGTGGAATCAGGAGGGCGACGAGGCAGGAGAGCTGGCGAGGCTGCGGCCGCCGGGCGCCAAAATGCTGGCGTAGGGGCGCTTTCTTGGTCCGCCGATTTGCGGCAGCTGCACGGGTGGGTTCCGACATGCTCGCGGCGAATGCAGCGCGGTGGTGCACCGGCTTTATCGGGAAGCCTCCGGGCTTTGTGCGAGGGGCCGGGCATGGAGCATCGAACCACAGACGCGAGAGCGCCGCGATCCGCCCAATTAGCGTCTGTCCAACGCCAGTGCTCCTGTGAAGGCAGGCGCCCAAGGCCCAGCCGAGCGCCGTTCCCGCTTGGGCTCCTGCCTTCGCAGGAGCACCTGTCACGGCAAGACTTCGCCGCGAGACGAGCCTCGCGGCTGCCTTCTACCCGTGCAGAAGCCCCGAGTCGGCGCGCGCCGTTCGGGTGTGATCCTGTCTTGGGGAGTGTGCAGCGGTGCGCTGCGGGCGCGCTTAGCTGGCGGGCGTGGGCGCGTCCTGGCCGCTATGCGTCACGCTCACGATCTTGAGCTTATGCGCGCGGCCGTCACGATCCGGCCAGGAGATGGACTGGCCCGGCCGCAGGCCGATGAGGCCGGCGCCGACCGGCGTCAGGATGGAAATGCGGCCGGCGGAGATGTCCGCTTCGCCCGGATAGACGAGCTGGACGCGGCGCGTGGCGCCGGTGGTTTCATCGGCGAATTCCACCGTGGCGTTCATCGTCACCACATCGGCGGGGATCGTGGCGGCGGTGTGAATCTTGGCCCGATCGATCTCGTCGAGCAGCATGGCGGCGATCTGCGGCACGCGCGCCTCGGCGGTGAGCGCGAGATTGGCGAGCGAATCCGCCTCGCTGTCGATCATGTGGATAGGCGGACGGCCGGTCGCTGTGGAACGAGTCATGATGCGGGCTTTCGCAAGGGGTGTGGCCGGCCTGTATCCGGCTTGGCGTCTCGAAATTAGCGTCTGGAAGAGGTAACCCCCGAGCCCTGCACGCGACGTGTCTGGACCCGGGGCTAGAGGCCCGCGAGCAGCTGCCCCCCATGGAGGCGAAAACGGAACGAGAGGACGTGTCTCGGCATGGATGGATGATGTCCCAAGCGCAGGGCCAAGTCAAATCCCACCGAGGCGTGGCTGAAGAAGCGCGCGTGCCGCCCGAGAAGCAAGGCGTCGTCGCCGGCTTTGGAGCATGGCGCGGGAAAGGCGGCTGCGCGAACGGAAGCGGCCGCAGCAAGTTCTGCGGCTTGGGAGGGAGAGGGCGCGCGCAGACTGGCAGAGAGAGAGAGAGAGAGGGAGAGGGAGAGGGAGAGGGAGAGGACGTCTACGCGCCGGGCACGACGAAGAAGAGGGTGCCGACATTATGCGCGGAGCGCGTACACCGGGCAGCGGTCTGTCTGTCGGCGGCCGGTGCCGCTCCGTTGGCTATCGGCTGCCCTATCGTTGCGCGACGGACAGCGCCCGGCGCCCGCCGCCTGAGGGACTGCGGGCGCCGGACCGGGGCCTGGCTGTGAAGGTCAGCCTCAGGCCTCGAGCTTGACGAGGCGTAGATAGGGCTTGAGGGTCTCGTAGCCCTGTGGGAACAGACGGCCGGCCTCTTCGTCCGAGAGCTTGGGCGAAATCACCACGCGATCGCCCGGCTTCCAGTCGACCGGCGTCGCGATAGAGCGCGCATCGGTGAGCTGGATGCTGTCGATGGCACGCAGGATTTCCTGGAAATTGCGGCCCGTGCTCGGCGGATAGGTGAGGATGAGGCGCACCTTCTTGCTCGGGTCGATTACGAAGACCGAACGCACCGTCACCAGCGGATCACTCTCCGGATGGATCATGTCGTAGAGCTTGGCGACTGTCGACTGCGGGTCCGCGATCATGGGGAAGTTGAGCGCGGTGCCCTGCGTCTCGTGAATATCCTCGCCCCATTTGTGATGCGCTTCGACCGGATCGACCGAGAGGCCGATCGGCTTGACGTTGCGGCGCTCCCATTCCGGGCGCAGCCGCGCCACTTCTCCCAATTCCGTGGTGCAAACCGGCGTGAAGTTCTTGGGGTGGCTGAAGAAGAGCCCCCAGCTCGAACCCAGCCAGTCGTGGAAGCGGATGCGTCCTTCGGTGCTGTCCTGCTCGAAGTCGGGCGCGATCTGGCCGAGCTGAATGGTCATGGCGAAGCTCCTTGTCTCGATGAGAAACTCGATGTGATCCCCTGTGGCGCCTCCTTCACCAACAAGCAAATGAATGATATTTCTGTTTGAAATAGATAGAATTGTGTTTATTCGCCGCGCCGACGCATTTTTAGCGATGGATGCCGCGTAAGGGCGGCCGGGTGAACGCTGCCCGACCGGGCGCGGCGCCATTGAGAAAGGCTTGGGCATGGATATCAATGTTGCGCGCACGTTTCTGGAGGTGGTGAAGACAGGCAGCTTCGTGGCCGCCGCCGCCAACCTCAATCTCACCCAGACGGCGGTGAGCGCGCGCATCCGCGTGCTGGAGGGGCAGCTCGACCGGCCGGTGTTCGTGCGCAACAAGGCGGGCGCGCGGCTCACGGCGGAAGGGCAGCAGTTTCTGCGCTTCGCCACCACGCTGGTGCAGGTGTGGGATCGCGCGCGCCGCGCCGTAGCTCTGCCGCCCGGGCGCGAGACGGTGGTGACCATCGGCGCGGAACTCAGCCTGTGGAGCCCGCTCCTGCGGCACTGGCTGCTGTGGATGCGGCGCGAGGCGCCCGAGATCGCCGTCAGTGCGCAGATCGACGCGTCCGACCGGCTGCTGGAGCGGGTGCAGGAAGGCTCGCTGGATATCGCCATTCTCTATGCCGCGCCCAGCCGACCGGGGCTGGTGGCCGAGCTGCTCTTCGAGGAGAAGCTGGTGCTGATTCGTACCACGCCGGCCAATCGCCCGCTCACCGATGAGGATCATGTCCAGATCGACTGGGGCGACGAGTTTGCGGCGAGCTATCAGGCCGCTTTTCCCGAGCAGCCCAATGCGGTGGTCTCGATCAGCTACGGGCCGCTTGCGCTCGATTATCTGCTCGCGACCGGAGGCAGCGGCTATTTCCGCAAGGGTGTAATCCGGCCTTATCTGGAAGAAGGGCGGCTGGCGCTGGTGCCGGACAGTCCAGAATTCTCGTATTCCGCCTATGTCGTCCATTCCACCCAGGCCGATCCCGGCGTGATCGCGCGCATCCGCGCCGGCCTGCGCGAGGCGGCGGCGATCTCCGCATAGCGGCGGCCGTGCCGGGGGAGAGCGCTGCCTGCTTATTCTTGCGTAGGTCGTCGCCAGGCCGGCTTTGGACTGGTCGCCCTGCGCTGTCGCTCACGCGGGCGCTCCGTCTCCGTTCAGACAGGCCGGCCTCGCTTGCGTCGTACGCAACAGCGCAAGGCTTTTGCGCTCAAGCATCAGTTTTTGTCATTTGGCCTTGTCTGCTGCCCCGACTAGGCGAAGGATGAGCAACGGCGTGATGAGGAGCATGCAATGAGCGAGGCGACCACGGCCCCGGCAGGGCAGGATCGACTGGCGCCGGAACAGGTGCCAGGATGGCGCAAGGAGATGCGCCGCGTCCTGCTCGAGAGGCGCGTCGCTGTTCCGCGCGAACAGATCGCCCAATGGAGCGAACAGATTTCCGCACATCTGCTGGAGCGGATCGAGGCGGTGAATGCCCGCATGGTGAGCGCCTATTGGCCGATCCGTGCCGAGCCGGAGCTGCGACCGCTGCTCCAGACGCTGCGCGACCGGGGCATCGCCACGGCCCTGCCGGTCTGCACCGCGCTGCACCAGCCCATGACCTTCCGCGCGTGGAAGAGCGGCGATCGGCTGGAGCGGGGCCTGTGGAAAATCCCCTATCCCGCCGAAGGGCCGGACGTGCTGCCGGACGTGGTGATCTCACCAGTGGTGGGCTTCGATCCGGAGAATTATCGGCTGGGCTATGGCGGCGGCTTCTTCGACCGCACGCTGGCGGCCATGCCCGCGCTGCCGCTGGTGCTGGGCATCGGCTATTCCATGATGGCGATCCCCACCATTCACCCCCAACCGCACGATATCCCCATGTCGACGATTATCACCGAGCGGGGCGAGGTCCGGTAACGACCGCGCGGTACGGCGCGGCAAGGAGTGTGGTTCAATGAGTTCCAGTCCAGGGTCCAATAAGAAGGCAGCGACCCCGGCCGATGTCCGGCCCGAGACGGTGGCCGCCGCGCAAGGCGTCGCGACCGATCCCACCTTCGGTGCGGTGGCGCCGCCGCTCTATCTCTCCACCACCTATCTTTTCCCCGGCTACGACCAGCCGGGCGTTTATGATTATGGCCGCGCCGGCAATCCCACGCGCGACCTGCTGAGTGACGTGCTGGCGCGGCTGGAAGGCGGCGCGGGAGCGGTCGTCACCTCCAGCGGCATGGCCGCGCTCGACTTGCTGGTGAGCCAGCTTTGCCAGGGCGATCTCGTGATCGCGCCGCATGATTGCTACGGCGGCACCATGCGCCTGCTCAAGGCGCGGGCCGAGCGTCGGCAGATCCGCCTGCTGCTGGTCGATCAGAACGACCCAGCCGCCTTCGACGAGGCGTTGCAGGATGAACCGACGCTGGTGCTGATCGAGACGCCCAGCAATCCCCTGATGCGCGTGGTGGACATCGCGGCGCTTGCCCGCCGTGCCAAGGAGGCCGGGGCGGAGGTGGCGGTGGACAACACCTTTCTCTCACCAGCGCTGCAGCGGCCCATCGCGCTCGGTGCGGACTATGCCGTCCATTCCACCACCAAGTTCATCAACGGCCATTCGGACGTGATCGCCGGCGCCGTGATTGCCGCCGAGACGGCTCAGGCGGAACGGCTGCGCCACTGGGCCAATGTGGTGGGCAGCACCGGATCGCCCATGGATGCCTGGCTCACTCTGCGCGGCGTGCGCACGCTCTTCCCGCGCATCGAGCGCCAGCAGCGGAACGCCATGACGCTCGCCACCCATCTCGCCGGACATGCGGCAGTCGCGCGGGTCCATTACCCGGGACTCGCCACCGACCCCGGCCACGCCACCGCCGCGCGCCAGCAGAGTGGCTTCGGCGCGATGCTGAGCTTCGAGCTCGCCGGCGGCGCGGCGGCGGTGCGCCGCTTCCTTGAACATATGCACACGTTCACGCTGGCCGAGTCGCTCGGCGGTGTGGAGAGCCTGGTCGCTCATCCCGCCACCATGACTCACGCCGACATGGGCGAGGCGGCGCGGCAGGTGGCCGGCATCGGCGATGGCTTGCTGCGCCTCTCGGTGGGGCTGGAGCATGAAGCGGATCTGCTGGCCGGCCTCGATCAGGGGCTGGCGGCCTGCTAGGATGGCGCGTCCGTTCGTTCAAACGGAGCGAAAGGACGATCCTTCTAGAGATGGGCGGGCAGAGCGGTCCGGCTGCTTTCCGACGGGCCGGAAGGCGGAGGGTCAAGAGAGGGCGGTCCGGTGGATGCCACCGGGTCCCGCTCCAGACAGCGATGGGGAGCAAACCCATGACGCATGAATATGATGATCCCATCTCACCCCAGGCGCTGGCGGAGGCCGCGACGTGTGTCGTGGAGCGGCAGCTTGCCGAGGGACGTCCTGTGGCGGACATTGCGGCGGAAGTTGTGGAGGAGCGCTTCTGCGGCTGCGTCGCGGCGCTCGACCGGCCGGACAATGCCTCCATCCTGGCGGCACTGGTGCGCGACATAGGCGAGCGCGCCGAGGGTATGCTGGCCGCACGCCATCTGCTCAACCGCATCGACCGTGCCTCGCGCGACAGCTTTCCCGCCAGCGATCCGCCCGCATGGATCAACGCGCCGCCGCGCAAGCCGTGAGTGCGAAGGCCGACATTCAGGTCCGGCGCATCTATGAAAACGCGCAGGCGAGCGACGGTACGCGGGTGCTGGTGGATCGGGTCTGGCCGCGCGGTGTTACCAAGGCGGCCGCGCGGCTTGATTTGTGGCTGCGGGAGGTGGCGCCCTCGGCGGCGCTGCGCCGCTGGTTCGGCCACGACCCCGAGCGCTTCGAGGCGTTCCGTGCGCGCTACGAGGAAGAGCTGGCGAGCAATCACGAGGCTATCGCCCAGCTCCGGGCTCTCCTTTCCGCCGGGCGCCTGACATTGCTCTATGGCGCCCGGGATGAAGCGCATAATCAGGCCGTGGTCCTTGCCGATTATCTGCGGAAAAGAGCCGGTTGAGGGTGAGGAAATGGCCTGCGCGCTGCCGTCAGGGATGGCAGCGTCGCAATATCATTGCGGAGACGTGGGTGCCTACGATGCGCCTTGGGAGAATGTGCCTCCTCAGATCGGCCGCAATATTATGACGATCCCCGTTCGGTCCGAGCCCGTTGAAGGCATTTTCGGACGCGTTGCGAAAGGGGCCTGAGACGTCGCGATGGGCGTCTCCATTTCCAGCGTAAGGGTTCGGCTGCTCTGGGTTGCAGGAGCACGTGAGGGGAGGCGCTTGTTCCTCGGCTTGAAACAGGCGGTCACAGGGATGCGGCAGGTCTTGCGGCCCGCAGCCCGCCCCATTTGGGTAGGATGAGAGCCATGAGGTCGATACCCGGCGGTATCGCATCGGCCGGCCCTGCATATGGCCTTCGCGTGCAGAGCGCGAAAAGGCCGCCCACACCTCTGCGCGAGCGGCCCCTCCGATCCTGTCAGTGCAATCAGGCGGCCGGCTTGATTCGTAGCAAGGCGCCGTCGGTTTCGTCCGTCAGCAGGTAGATGTAGCCATCCGGCCCCATGCGCACGTCGCGGAAACGCTGCTTGAGATCCTTCAGCATGGCTTCCTGCCCGACGACCTTGCCGCTGTCGTCGAAGGAGATGCGCTCCACCGTGCGTGACATGGTGGCCATGAGCAGATCACCCTTCCAGCCGGGGAACTTGTCGCCGCTGACGAAAGCGATGTTGCCCGGGTTGATCGAGGGCGGGCCGAAGGCGAGGACCGGGTCGGTCATGCCGGGCACCTCCTTGATGCCCTCGGCGGGAGCGCCGTTGTAATGGAAGCCCTGCGTTACTTTCATCCAGCCGTAATTTTTGCCCTTCTCGATGCGATTGAGCTCATCGCCGCCGCGCGGGCCGAACTCGGTCTCCCAGAGCGATCCGTCGGCGGGGTTGATGGTGAGACCAAGCGGGTTGCGGTGGCCCAGCGTCCAGATCTGCGGCAGAAATTCGCCCTTGCCGACAAAAGGATTGTCCTTGGGGATCGAGCCATCGTCCTTCAGGCGCAGGATCTTGCCGATGTCGGTGGCGGGCTGCTGCGCCATCTCGCCATAATTGCGATCGCCGACCGTCACGAACAGATAGCCGGCGTTATCGAACACCAGGCGCGAGCCGTAGCTGCCCGAGGCCGGACCCTGACCGCAGCAGCGCGCCGCAATGGGCGGTTTGCCGTGCCAGGCGCTGGCGACGAAAATGGTCTTCACGTCCTTGAGCACATTGGAACCGTCCCAGCGGCCGCGCATGACCGCCAGAGTGGAATTGTCCTTGGGCTTGCCCTTGGTGTAGGCCATGTAGACCAGCCCGTTCTGGGCGAATTTGGGATGCAGCGCGATGTCGAGCAGGCCGCCGAGGCCCTCGGCCAGGATTTCGGGCAGCCCCTCCACGGGCTTGGCGTCCAGCACGCCGCCACGCACCACGCGCAGCCGGCCAGCGCGTTCCGTCACCAGCATGTCGCCATTGGGCAGGAACGCCATGCCCCAGGGATGGTCCAGCCCCTTGGTCACTACCTCGACGTGAATGTCGGCCTTCTGCGTCTTGATATCCCACGGCCCCTCGCCGAGCGGCCCCGCGGGCGGCATGCCGCGCGGTGCCTGCGTGGCCGTGGCGGGCGGCGCGCCCGCGGGCTGGGCCCATGCCGCGCTCGCCGAAAGCGCCAGTGCCGCCCAGATCGCTGAATGCCCGAGCAAATTCATTATGCTTCCCCTCTTCACTATGGGAGGCGCGTTGGTTGCGCCTTCTTGTCATCTTGCTGTCGCCGCCACCCGCGAGAACGCGGCGGGGTACCTTTAAGGGCGCGCTTATGGGAGCACAATCGCCCTTCGTGCGCGGATGCGGGAAGCGGCCGGCGCTGTTGATCGCCGCCCTCGCCGCACTGGCGGTGCGAAGAGCGGGCCCCATTTTGACCTCCATTTGAGCGCTGGCTCGTGGGAACGCCGGCCAATTTGCAAGCAGTCGCGGATTTCCCGGTGTTTAGATGATTGCGGTAACAGAAATGGCGTGTCCGATAGGTTGCGAATTATTAGTTATGGCATGTTATTTGTAAGACAATTTAGCTGGTTCCTGCCGAACCGTGTTAAAATGGCAACAGGGCTTTTGAAGAATATTTCATTTCGATTCAGCTAGTTGGCATAAAAACGCTCCTTTTTTGTCTGTAGGTTCGCTGGTGAGCGGCAATTGACAATCCTACAGGACGTTTGGTAGCGATCACGTCGACCCGAATTAGCTTGGTCCACAACAACAGGGCTCGCCATTTCAGCATTGAGCGGGCCGGGGAGAGGATTTCATGATAAGCCGCAAATCCAAGCGAGCATTGGCCTGCTCTGCGTCCATCATCTCTTTTTCGGTCATGATTGGTAGCGCTAACATTGCTCAGGCGCAGGACAATATTCCGGCCGAGGATGAAACCGACGCCATCGTGGTGACTGGCGTCCGGGCCTCGCTCGACCGCTCCATCGATCTGAAGCGCTTCTCTTCGGGCGTGGTCGACGGCATCTCGGCCGAGGACATCGGCAAGTTCCCGGACACCAACCTCGCCGAGTCGCTCCAGCGCATCACCGGCGTTTCCATCGATCGCGTGAACGGCGAGGGTTCCAAGGTCACGGTGCGCGGTTTCGGCCCCGGCTACAACCTCGTGACGCTCAACGGCCGCGCGATCCCGACCGCCAGCATCGCCTCCATTGGCGGCGACCAGAATGGCGACTTCGTTTCGGGCACCACGCGCTCCTTCGAATTCTCCAACATCGCCTCGGAAGGCGTGAGCCGGCTGGAGGTCTACAAGACCGCGCGCGCCTCGATCACGTCTGGCGGCATCGGCGCGGCCATCAACATCGTCACGCGCAAGCCGCTGGACGGCGATGCCGGGCTCAGCGGCTCCATCGGCGCCAAAGCGGTCTATGACAGCACCGACACCGATTTTGCCCGCGTGACGCCGGAAGTGTCCGGCCTCGTCAACTGGGCGAACCAAGACGGCACCTTCGGCATCGGCTTGTTCGGCAGCTGGCAGCGCCGTAACAATTCGGCGCCCTCCGTGACGGCGAACGACTGGAACGTCATGAGCTATGGCGATTTCATCGGCTCGGTCGGCACGCTTGTGAATGCCTCGACCACCATCCAGGGTGCGCCGAGCAACCCCGATCAGCTCATCGGCTTCCCCAACGACTTCCGCCTGCAATATTCGGAATTCCGCCGCGAGCGCATCAACGGGCAGCTCACGCTTCAGTTCAAACCGTCCGACAGCCTGGAGATCACCGCCGACGGCACCTTCTATCAGAATGACGGCGAGGAGCGCCGCACCGATCAGGCGACCTGGCTCAACCGGCCGTTCAGCCAGGTGACGTTCGACGGCAATTCGCAGGTCGCCACCGCCACCTCGATCACGGACATCATCAACGGCACCAAGGATGGCGGCTTCGAGCAGCAGTTCCGCGGCCTTCGGGACCGGCTCTATTCGCTCGGCCTTAACGTCGCCTTCAAGCCGACCGACCGCCTGACGATCAAGCTGGACGGCCATCATTCCAAGGCCGAGGCGCTCCCGAACAATCCGCTGGGCCACTCCTCCACGCTGGTCGCCATCGCGCAGAAGACCATTGCGGGGCAGACGCTCTCCGTCGTCAACGGCTTCCCGGTGCAGAAGATCGTCTTCAATGACGATCCGGCGACCGGCGGCAACGGCAATGCCAATGGCCGGCTCGACGTGGCCGATCTGGGCTCGCAGGTCGCGCGCAGCACCTCCTCACAGCAGGTGCAGACCACCAACGAGATCCGCCTCGATGGCGCCTGGGATTTCGGCGACGACAATCGCGTCGACTTCGGTGCGTCCTATCGCGACAACAAGATGGACCAGTCGCGCATCGACACCAACCAGACGTTGGGCAACTGGAGCGTGGACCATGTCGGCGACGTAGCGCAATATGCCGCCAGCGCGGTCAAGGAATTCTGCCTCACCTGCCAGTTCCGGCATTTCGATACGCAGGCGAGCGGGACCTGGACCACGGCGTTCCGCGCCGACGCGACGCAGCTCTACAAGCTGCTGGGTAGCCAATATTCGGGCTATGGCACGGTCAATGGCACCGAGAACAACCAGGTGCACGAGAAGATCTGGGCGGCCTATGCGCAGGTCGATCTCAACACCCGGTTGGGCGACATGGGCGTGAACATCGTGGCCGGTGTGCGCTACGAGCACACCGACACCACCTCCACTTCGACAGGCATCCCGCCGGCGGCACTGCGCTGGGATTCGGACAATGATTTCATCAAGGTGCTGGCCACCGATCCGGTGCCGCTGGCCGTCTCGTCCAGCTACGATCACATCCTGCCGGCCCTCGATTTCTCGATCGATCTCACCAACCGGCTGAAGGGTCGCATCTCCTACGGCAAGACCATTGCCCGCCCCGATTTCGGCTCGCTCTTCTCCAACGTGGCCATCGGCTCGAACAACCCGAACCGGCCGACCTATTTGGGCGGCGTCCCGAATGCCAATTCGGGCAACCCGGGCCTGGTGCCGCTGGTCTCGGACAATTTCGACGTGTCGCTCGAATGGTATTTCGCCCGGTCGAGCTATCTGTCGGTCGGCTTCTTCGACAAGCGCGTGAAGAATTTCGTTGGCCAGGGCCAGGAGACGCAGACGCTGTTCGGCCTGCGTGACCCCGGCTCGGGTGCGCCCGGTACACGATCGGGCGATGCGGTTGCCTATCTGCAGAGCATCGGTGCGGACCTTTCTGACGTCAACATGTTCACCATGACCGCGCTGATCGATCAGTTCGGCCTTGCTGCCGCGCAGACGCAGTTCCAGGCTAATTACAGCAACGGCGCGTTGAGCCAGGCCTTCATCGACGCCACGTTGGGCGCCTATGACGTGCTGGCCAATGCCAGCGACCCGCTGTTCAACTTCCGCGTGCAGAAGCCAGTCAACAATCGCGAGGGTCATATCTACGGCCTTGAAATCGCCGGCCAGTATTTCTTCGGCGATAGCGGCTTCGGCGTGGCGGGTGCCTATACGCTGGTGCGTGGCGACGTGGGCTACGACATCCTGGCCAACACCGGCTCGGATCAGTTCGCGCTGCTCGGTCTCTCGGATACCGCGAACGCCACGGCCATCTTCGAGAAATGGGGGCTTTCCGCTCGCCTCGCCTGGAACTGGCGCGGCACCTTCCTCTCGAACAACAGCCGCGGCGCATCGCGTAACCCGGTGTTCGTCAAGTCGTACGATCAGCTCGATCTGAACGTCAGCTATGACATCACGCCCCGGATTGCGCTTTCCTTTGAGGCGATCAACCTCACCAAGTCGGACGTGAAGACCTATGCCCGCACCGAGAACCAGCCCTGGTTCATCGTGGAAGGCAATAGCCGCTTCCTGTTCGGGGCGCGTTACAGGTTCTAACCTTGACTGCACCAGGTTAGAAATAAGGGGGGAAGGTCGCCACCTTCGGGTGGTGGCCTTTCCTTTGCCACGGGGGCAGCGCTTTAGGGCTTTCCCCGGCTTTCGCTTCGGTTCAACCTAGGCTCGCCATGACCAACGCCGTGCGTCTCGACAATGTCGCCCATGCCAAGCTCCGCATCGCCACGGGGTTCGGTGCCTCCTTCGGCGATGCCGTGAACCAGATCGCGCTGGTCCTGCCCGAGTTCCAGGAGGCGCAGCGCGATTATCCCATTCTCTTCCTGCGCGATGAGGCGCAGGGCGGCATCCTCCAGGCCGTTGCCATTCTCGGACTGGACAAGAACGAGAACCTGTTTCTGGAAGGCGACCGCTGGGCGGCCGGCCATGTGCCGGTGCTGGCGCGGCGCGGGCCTTTTCTCATTGGCCTCGCGGATGGCGAGCCGGTTATCCATGTCGATCTCGATCATCCCCGTATCCTGCCCGAGGGGAACGGGATCGAGAGTGGGGAAGGCGAGCCCGTCTTTCGCCCCCATGGCGGCCATGCGCCCGCGCTGGAGCGGGCGATGGAGGCGCTGCGGGCGATCCATATCGGCCATGAAGCCGCCGCCGGCGCAAGCGCACTGTTCGACGAGCTGGGCCTGATCGAATCCGTGACGCTGAACGTGCAGTTGAGCGATCGGCACAGCTATAATTTCGAGGGTTATCTCGCCATTACGCCCGAGCGCATCGCGGCGCTGGATGGGCCGGCGCTGGCCCGGCTCAACGCCGCCGGGTTGCTGCTGCCGGCCGTGTTCGCCGCCGGTTCGCTTGCCAACATGCACCAACTCATCGCGCGCAAGCGGGCGAGGATGGGCTAGGCCATGGCCAGCGTCCCCGCCCGGCAGCACGCCTTGCCTGCGGTGGAGACGCGGGCCGGTGCGCTGCCCCGCGGAGCCGGCTGGGAGGCGGTGGTCGCGGGCGAGCGGCCGGTGCTCTTCAAAGGGGCCGCCGCCGATTGGCCGCTGGTTCGGGCGGGCCAGCGCAGTCCGCGCGAGGCAGCCGACATGCTGCTCGCCACGCAAAGCGGCGCGCCTGTCGTCGTCTTTCGCGGCGCGCCCGAAATCCAAGGCCGCTTCTTCTACACCGAGGCGCTGGATGGCTTCAATTTCGTTGCCGCGCGTGAGCCTTTCGCGCCGGTGATCGAGGACTTGGTAGCGCATCTGGACGAACCCGCTGCGCCCTCGCTCTACATCGGTTCGACCGACCTCCAGCAGTTCTTCCCCCGCCTCATGGAGACGAACGGACTCGATCTTGCGGCCATCCATCCCATGCTCGCCGAGCATCCGGGCCTGGGCAGTATCTGGATCGGCAATCGCACCATCGCCACCTGCCATTATGACGCCGCGCACAACATCGCCGTCTGCGCTGCGGGTCATCGCCGTTTCACGCTGTTCCCGCCCGAGCAGGCGGCCAATCTCTATCCGGGGCCGCTGGAGCCGACGCCGGGCGGGCAGGTCGTTTCGATGGTCGATTTCGCGGCGCCGGATTTCGCGCGCTTTCCCCGCTTCGCGCAGGCGCTGGAGGCGGGGCAGGTGGCGGACATGGCGCCTGGGGACGTGCTCGTCTATCCCGCCTTGTGGTGGCACCATGTCGAGGCGCTGGACGGCTTCAACATCCTCGTCAACTATTGGTGGAACGCGGTGCCGGCGCACATCGACAGCCCGCAGGGTGCGCTGCTCCACGCGCTCATGAGCCTCCGCGACCGGCCGGCGAGCGAGAAGCGCGCCTGGGCCGCCCTGTTCGATTATTATGTCTTCGGCGATGCGGAGCGCCCGCGCGCCCATCTTCCCGCTCATGCCCAGGGACCGCTCGGCCCCATGGACGAGCCCACTGCGCGCCGCCTGCGCGCCCTCGTGCAAAGGAAGCTCCAGCGATGAACGAGCCCCAGCCCACCCGTGTCGTCATTGCCGGCGGGGGCACCGCCGGTTGGATCGCGGCGATGGCACTGGCGCGCCAGCTCGGCCGGCTGGTCGAGGTGACGCTGATTGAATCGGACGAGATCGGCACGGTGGGTGTCGGCGAATCCACCATTCCCACCGCGCGCAGCTTCCACGAGTTGCTGCGCATCGACGAACAGGCGTTCATGCGCGCCACCCAGTCCAGCTTCAAGCTGGGCATTTCCTTCGAGAACTGGGCGCGGCAGGGCGATCATTATTACCACAGCTTCGGCACGGTGGGCCTCAAGACCTGGGTAGCGGACTTCCAGCATTTCTGGCTTCAGGCACGCGCAGAGGGGGTGGCGGGGGACCTGGGCGACTATTGTCTGGAGCTTCAGGCCGGCAAGGCCCGGCGTTTCGCGCTCGGCGGCGAACCGGCGCTCAACTACGCCTATCATCTCGATGCCGGCGCCTATGCCAAGTTCCTGCGCCGTATCGCGGAGACGGATGGCGCCACGCGTCGTGAGGGCCGGATCACGCGCGTGGAGCAGGATGGCGAAAGCGGCGACATCACGGCGCTGGTGCTGGAGAGCGGCGAGCGCATTGAGGGCGACCTGTTCATCGACTGCACCGGCTTTCGCGGCCTGTTGATCGAGCAGACCCTCAAGGCCGGTTATGACGACTGGAGTCACTGGCTCATCACCAACGCGGCCTGGGCGGTGCAGACGCGGGCGGTGGCGGACGCGCTCCCCTATACCCGCGTCATTGCGCACGATGCCGGCTGGCAGTGGCGCATCGCCCTCCAGAACCGCGTCGGCAATGGCAGCGTGTTCTGCACCGACTTCAAGGAGCCGGAGGCCGCCCGCGACGATCTGCTCGCCAGCATCGAGGGCGAGACGCTGATCGAACCGCGCCTCATCCGCTACAAGACCGGCAAACGCCGCAAGATGTGGTCGCACAACTGCATTGCCATGGGGCTTTCGGCGGGCTTCGTGGAGCCGCTGGAATCGACCAGCATCCACCTCATCATGATCGCCGTTACGCGGCTCATCCAGCAATTCCCCTTCGGCGGGGCAAGCGCGGCGCAGCGCGATCACTTCAACCGCATGGCCGATCTGGAGGTCGAACGCGTGCGCGATTTCATCATCCTGCACTATAAGCTCACCGAGCGGGACGACAGCGCCTTCTGGCGCCACTGCCGCGACATGACAGTGCCCGACACGCTGCAAGAACGCATCGAATGCTTCGCTGAGGCGGCGCAGGCCTGGCAGGGCCCCGAGGATCTGTTCCGGGTCGATAGCTGGATGCAGGTGATGCTCGGCCAGCGCGTGGCGCCGCGTCGCTGGCATCGGCTGGCCACGCTGCTGCCCACCGCGCAACTCCGCACGACGCTGGAGACACTCAAGGCGCGGATCGATGAGCGCGTGGCGCAGATGCCCAGCCATCAGGCCTTTCTCGACAGCTATTGCGCACCCGAGCCGGCGCCGGCGCCCGTGCCGGCCTGAGCGCCGCGCCTTCCCTGACGCGACAGACCAGACCCACCGGAGAGACGCCTTGACCCGCACCACCATCGCCTCGCTGGCCGCCGCCACTGCCTTGCTCTGTGCCGGCGGTGCTGCCGCTCTCCACGCCGCCGAGCCGACGACCGCAAGCGAAGCCGGCATCGCCCATCCCGAGCAATGGCCTGCCTATCATTACCCCGTCACCACCGACGCGGCGACCGAGGCGAAGATCGCCGATCTCCTCAAGCGGATGACGCTGGAAGAGAAGATCGGCCAACTCGTCCAGGGCGACATCTGCTGCACCACGCCAGACGACGCCAAGCGCTATCATCTCGGCTCCATCCTCGCCGGGGGCAGCAGCGGCCCCAATGGCGACGACCTTGCCCCCGCGCCCAAATGGCTGGAGCTGGCGGACCAGTTCTATGCGGCTTCGGTCGACAAAAGCGGCGGCGGCGTGGGCATCCCCATCCTCTGGGGTATCGATGCGGTGCACGGCCATGCCAACATCATCGGGGCCACCATCTTCCCGCACAATGTCGGCCTGGGCGCCGCGCACGACGTGGACCTGATTGAGCGCATCGGCGCGGCGACCGCCAAGGAAATCCGCGTCACCGGGCAGGAATGGACCTTCGCGCCCACCGTCACCGTGCCGCAGGACTGGCGCTGGGGCCGCGCCTACGAGGGCTATTCATCAGATGCCGGCCTCGTCGCCTCCTATGTGGGCGCCATGGTGCGGGGCCTTCAGGGCGCGCCGGACTCCAAGAACTTGCTCGCCGGCGACAAGGTGCTCGCCTCCACCAAGCATTTCCTCGCCGATGGCGGCACCAAGGACGGTGTCGACCAGGGCGATGCACAGATCAGCGAGGCTGATCTGCGCGACATCCACGGCAAGCCTTACGGTCCCGCCATCGAGAACGGCGTCGCTACCGTCATGGCCAGCTTTTCGAGCTGGCAGGGCCGCAAGATGACCGGCAACGAGAGCCTGCTCACCGGCGTGCTCAAGCAGCGCATGGATTTCGGCGGCTTCATCGTCTCGGACTGGAATGCGCACGGTCAGGTGGAGGGCTGCACCAATGCCTCCTGCCCGCAGGCGCTGCTGGCGGGGCTGGACATGTATATGGCGCCCGACAGCTGGAAGCCGCTTTACGAGAGCCTGCTCAAGCAGGCCAAGGCGGGTGCGCTGCCGATGGCGCGGATCGACGATGCCGTCGCCCGCATCCTGCGGGTCAAATATCGCCTTGGCCTGTTCGAGGCCGGCAAACCCTCCGCGCGGCCCCTTTCAGGCCAGTGGGATTTGCTGGGCGCGCCCGAGCACCGCGCCATCGCGCGGGAGGCGGTGCGCAAGAGCCTCGTCCTGCTCAAGAATCAGGGCGTGCTGCCCTTGAAGGCCGGCGGCCGCCTGCTCGTCGCGGGGGACGGTGCGGACGACATCGCCCGCCAGTCCGGCGGCTGGACGCTGAGCTGGCAGGGTACGGGCGTGGACAACCGGCATTTCCCGGGCGCCACCTCGCTGTGGGCGGGATTAAGCGCGGCGGTCACCGCCGCCGGCGGCAGCGCGGAGCTGTCCCCAAACGGGAGTTTCAAGGACAAGCCGGATGCCGCCGTGGTTGTCTTCGGCGAGCGGCCCTATGCCGAGTTCCAGGGGGATCGCAAGACGCTCCAGCTCGATCCTGAACTGACCGCCCCGTTCGAGACAATGCGCAAGCTCAAGGCGCAGGGCATTCCAGTTGTCGCCATCATGATAACGGGCCGGCCGCTTTATGTGAACCCGGCGCTGAACATCGCCGACGCCTTCGTGGTCGCCTGGCTTCCGGGCAGCGAGGGCGCTGGGCTTGCCGATGTGCTGGTGGGCGACAAGGCGGGCGGGCCGCGCTTCGATTTCACTGGTCGCCTGCCTACTGCCTGGCCGCGCACGGCCAATATGGCGGACGGCGTGCTTTATCCGCTTGGGCATGGCCTCACTTATGCCTCGCCGCGCACGTCGTGGACGGCGCTGCCCGAGGAGACCGGCAATGTGGCTGCGAGCGACAGCCGTGTCTGGTTCGCCAACGGCGTGCCGGCTCCGAGCTGGTCCCTGCTCGTCGGCGACGAGCAGGGGGAGCAGCAGACGCGGATTACCGCCGTCCCCGCGCGTGCGCTGGATGGGCGCGTCGCCGTGACCGCGACGGACTATCAGGTGCAGGAGGGCGCGCGCCGGTTCGTCCTGAGCGCCGGCAAGGCCAGCGTCCAGCTCGGCACGTTCGATCCACTGGATATTTCCCGCGAGACAAATGGCGACGTGATGCTGCTCGTCACCGCGCATATCGCCCAAGCGCCCAAGGCTGCCGCCATTGGGATGCGCAGCGCGGGGGGCGACGGTGCCGTGTCTATTGCCTTGCCGGCGGGTAACGGCTTCGTGCGCTATGGATTGCGCCTCAAATGTGTTGCCGGCCGCGGTGTCGATATGAGCAAGGTGACGGCGCCGTTCACGCTCACCATGGACGGGCCGGCGGACATCGCCATTGCTGAGGTTCGTCTCGGTTCCGATGCGGAGGTGACGCTGGATTGCGGCGGGTGAGGCAAAGAGCATTCCTGTGCTCCCGCGCAGGCAGGAGCCCAGGGCGGTAGAGCGGTTCGGCTCGATCAGGGGCGTCCGCTGACACTCGGGAGGCGGTGGTTTTGCAACCTCCAACTGATCCGCCGGGAGCCTCTGCACCGATGTGAATGGACCAAGGTTCCGCTGCATGCAGCCTTGTATTTAAGATATGGTAGCGCTAACGTTCAGTGGCAGAGGCACCAGTCTCGCATCTTTGGGAGAGGAAGATATGCGTCGTTTTTCAGCCCATCGCCTCGCGTTCGTGGCGATTCCGGCCCTCGCTCTGGCTCTTGCAGCCTGCTCCGGAAGTAGCAGCGATGGCAACGCTGCCGACAATGCCGCGCAGCCGGCCGACGCGCAGGCGACGGCGGAAAATGGCCGCCGTTTCCTCGCCCAGCCGCTGGTCACGGAGATTTTCACGGCGGACCCCTCCGCTCATGTCTTTGATGGCAAGCTCTATATCTATCCCAGCCATGACGTCGATGCCGGCATTCCGGACGACGACCTCGGCAATCAATATGCCATGCACGATTATCGCGTGCTGTCGATGGACGCGATCGGCGGCCCGGTGACGGTCGGCCCCGTGGCCCTGGACGTGAAGGATGTGCCTTGGGCGGCCAAGCAGATGTGGGCGCCCGATGCCGCCTATAAGGACGGCAAATATTTCCTCTACTTCCCCGCCAAGGACAACGACGGCATCTTCCACATCGGCGTGGCGGTGAGCGATAATCCCATGGGGCCGTTCAAGGCTGACCCACAGCCCATTCCCGACAGCTTCTCGATGGACCCAGCGGTGTTCACCGATACGGACGGCGAGAGCTACATGTATTTCGGCGGCCTCTGGGGTGGCCAGCTCCAGAAATGGGCGAGCGGCAAATATGATCCGTCCATTGGCGAGACCGACCTCAAGCAGGATGACAAGCCTGCCCTGATGCCCAAGATCGCGAAGATGGCGCCCGATATGCGCCGCTTCGCCGAGAAGCCGCGCGACGTGATGATCGTGGATGAGAAGGGCCAGCCGATCCTTGGCGGCGACCATGATCGCCGCTTCTTCGAGGCTGCCTGGATGTATAAGCGCGACGGCAAATATTATTTCACCTATTCCACCGGTGATACGCACTTCATCGCTTATGCCGTGGGCGATAATCCCTATGGGCCGTTCACCTACAAGGGCAATGTCCTGCTGCCCGTGCAGGGCTGGACGAACCATCACTCGATTGTCGATTTCCAGGGCAAGACCTGGCTTTTCTACCACGACACCCAGCTCTCCGGCAAAAATCACCTGCGCAGCGTGAAGGTGACGGAACTGACCTTCAATCCCGACGGGTCGATTCTGACGATCGATCCCTTCGTGGACTGATCGGAGGGCGTGCGCGGCATGTTCCTGGGCATCGACATCGGCACGTCGGGCGTGAAGGCCGTCGTCATCGACGCGGCCGGCGCGCTCGCGGGGCAGGGCACGGCCGCGCTCACCGTCCAGCGCCCGGAGCCGCTGTGGTCGGAGCAGGACCCGGAGGCATGGTGGGCGGCCACCACCGCCGCCGTTCAGGCCATTCCGCGCGACGTGCGAAGGGCGGTGCGCGGCATCGGCATTGCCGGGCAGATGCACGGCGCCACGCTGCTTGGCGCGGACGACCGGCCGCTGCGCCCCGCTATTCTGTGGAACGACGGGCGCAGCCAGGCCGAATGTGCGGAACTGGAGGCGGCGAGCCCGCTGTTCCGTAGCGTGGGCGGCAATATCGTGATGCCCGGCTTCACCGCGCCCAAGCTCGCCTGGGTGCGCAAGCATGAGCCGGCGGTGTTCGAGGCCGTGCGCACAGTGCTGCTGCCCAAGGATTATGTGCGCCTCAAGATGACCGGCGATAGGGTCTCCGATCTGTCGGACAGTGCCGGCACGCTGTGGCTGGACGTCGCTAGCCGGCGCTGGTCACCCGAGTTGCTCGCCGCCACAGGCCTCACGGTCGATCAGATGCCGGCGCTCGTCGAGGGCACCGAGCGGACCGGCGCATTAATGGCCGAGGTCGCCGAGCTTTGGGGCGTGCCGCAGGTGCCGGTGGCCGGGGGCGGCGGCGACAACGCGGCGGGCGCGGCCGGCATCGGCGTGGTGCGCGATGGGGATGCGCTACTGTCGCTCGGCACTTCGGGCGTCATCTTCGTCGCCAATGCGGCGTTTCGGCCCAATCCGGCCAGCGCGGTCCACGCCTTTTGTCATTGCTTGCCCGCGCTGTGGCACCAGATGTCGGTGCATCTCTCCGCAGCCGCCTGCATCGACTGGGCCGCGCAGCTTATCGGCGCACCGGGCGCGGCGGATTTCTTCGCCAAGGCCGAGGCGGCCGGTCCGGCGAGCGGGCCGGAGCTGTTCCTCCCCTATCTCTCCGGCGAGCGGACACCGCACAACGATGCCCAGGTGCGCGCCGGCTTCCTGGCGCTCGACAACGACACCACGCCCGAACGGCTGGCGCAGGCTGTGCTGGAAGGCGTCGCCTTCGCGCTCGCAGACGGGCTCGATGCCCTGCGCGCCGCCGGCACGCAGGTTGAGAGCCTTGCCGTCATCGGCGGCGGCGCCCGCTCGCGCTATTGGGGCGAGACCATTGCCGCCGCGCTCGGCGTGGAGCTGGTCTATCTGCGCGGCGGAGAGGTCGGCCCTGCCATGGGCGCGGCCCGTCTGGCGCAAATCTGCGTGGACGGCGGCGCTCCTGCGGACGTCTGCGCCCCGCCGCCCGTTTCCCATCGCATCGCGCCCGATCCCATCCTTGCCGCGCGGCTCGCGCCCAAGCGCGCCGCCTTCATCGACGCCTACCCCCGCATTTCACCAAGGAACGCATCATGAGTACCGATTTCTTCGCCGGCATCCCGCAGATCACTTATGAGGGGCCGGAGAGCGACAATGAGCTGGCCTATCGCTTCTACGACAAGGACCGGGTCGTGCTCGGCAAGCGCATGGAGGATCATCTGCGCTTCGCCGTCTGTTTCTGGCATACGTTCTGCTGGCAGGGCAGCGATGTGTTCGGCCCCGGCACCTTCGGCCGCCCCTGGCACAAGGGAGCCAACGACAGTGCCGCTGCCGCCATGAAACGCGCCGTCGCCTTCGATTTCTTCACCAAGCTCGATGTGCCCTTTTACTGTTTCCACGATGTCGACGTGATGGCGGAAGCAAACAGTGTTGCCGAGCATCGGCGCCTGTTCGCCGAGGCCGCCGACGACCTGGAAGCCAAGCAGGCCGCGACCGGGCGAAAGCTGCTGTGGGGCACCGCCAATCTCTTCAGCCATCCGCGCTATGCCGCCGGCGCCGCGACCAGCCCCGATCCGGAAGTCTATGCCTTCGCCGCCATGCAGGTGCGCGACGTGCTGGAAGCCACGCATCGCCTGGGCGGCGCCAACTATGTGCTGTGGGGTGGCCGCGAGGGTTATGAGACGCTCGCCAACACCGACCTGAAGCGGGAACTGGACAATTTCGGCCGCTTCCTCGCGCTGGTTGTGGAGCACAAGCACAAGATCGGCTTCACCGGCACCATCCTCATCGAGCCCAAGCCGCACGAGCCGACCAAGCATCAATATGATTTCGACACGGCGACCGTGTACGGCTTTCTCAAGCGCTATGGGCTGGAGGACGAAGTGCGCGTCAACATCGAGGCAAACCACGCCACGCTGGCCGGCCACACCTTCGAGCATGAGCTGGCAATGGCGAACGCGCTCGGCATCTTCGGTTCGATCGACGCCAATCGCGGCGACCACCAGAATGGCTGGGACACCGATCAATTCCCCAACAGCGCCGAGGAAATGACGCTCGCCATGCTGGAGGTGATCCGCGCCGGCGGCTTCACCACGGGCGGCTTCAATTTCGACAGCAAGGTGCGTCGTCAGTCAATGGAGCCCGTGGACCTGTTCTACGGCCATATCGGCGGGATCGACACGGTGGCCAAGGGTCTGCTCAACGCCGCCGCCATCATCGAGGACGGCCGCATCGATGCCATCAAGGCCGAGCGCTATGCGGGCTGGGAAGGGGATTTCGCGCAAGCGATCTCGACTCTCGATCTCGCGGGTATCGCCGACCTCGCCGAGAACCGCACCATCGATCCCAAGCCGCGCTCCGGCCGGCAGGAGCGGGTGGAGAATCTGGTCAACCGTTTCGTGTAATCGCCCGGCCCGGCATCCGGTGCTGGCTCGGCCGGGCGGGTGCCGGGCGCGGTACAGCATAGAGGTGGCGGAGGACGCGTATCGCTGGCCGGACCTCCGTGCCGGGGGGAAGGAAGTGGGCAGTATCTATGGCCGGGCGTGGTTCTTCCGGCTGCGTGAGCGATAGTCGTCCGCCGCCATGATTGTCTTGTGCACGCTCTGTGACGACTGGTCCGGGATATTTTTCAGCTGGGGCCTCAAATTATAATCTCGTCATTCCCGTGAAAAGGGGATGTCGTTCGCCGCAGGTGATTGGGGATGGGGAGCGAGATTCCCGCGTTTGCGGGAATGACGCGAGAATGGGTTGAGCATACGCCTTTTACGCCTTGGATGCCGCCTCGCCGCTCGGTCAGCGGCTTGGATGCGGCGCCGCGCCGCCGGGGTGACTTTTGCGGTTTCTACCGCGCCCCCTGCGCAAAAGGCCCGATCATCGTCCCGACGAACCCGCCGGCTTTTTCGGTGCTGAGATTGGTCGCGTCGACATCGTCGGCGACGGTGGTCCACTGGCCGTCGTGGCCCATGTCGAAGCCGTAGCGGCCGCCATTGGCGCGGATGCGCAGGTCGAGCACGGCGGCCTGGCTGTCTGTGATGGGGCGCTGCGCCACTGTCACGCCCTCGCGCGGGTCGCTCTCGCCGGCGCGGCGGGCGACGCGCACCAGCAATTGGCCGTCGCGCCGGGTGAGCGCCACGGTCAGGAAATAGGCGTCGTTCTGGATCGCCGCGAGCCCGGCGCTTTCGCCCTCACGCGGGGCGAAGGTGAGGCGGGTCGTTACCATAGCCTTATCGTGCTGCTGGCGCCGCCCGGCAAAGGCGGGCTTGCCGAGGTCGCCGATGCCGTCGCGTCGCGCGTCGAGCAGCAGGTCGCCGCCTGCCACGCGCACTGGCGCGCCGCGCATCCTCATCCAGGCCATGCCGAGCGCGCTGCCCTCGAAATCATCGCGCCAGCCGAAGCTGCCGGACTGTGGCGGCGCCGGCGTGTCGGCGGGAAGGGGGCGGGGCGCCAGTGTCGGGATCGGCGCGCCGTGCGGAAGAATGATCGGCCACCCGTCGCGCCAGGTCACGGGCAGGAGGAAGGTTTCGCGGCCGATATTATAAAGATTATCCTGATAAGGGCGGGTCGCCAGGAAAACGGCCCACCACTGCCCGTTGGGCAGCGTCACCAGATCCGCATGGCCCGCCGAGGTGATCGGATTGTCCCGCCCGGCCGGCAGATCACGCTGGGTCAAAATAGGATTCACCCCCGCCGGCGCCGGCACATAGGGGCCGTCCACCGCATCGGCGCGCAGCACCACCTGGCTGTGATTGACCGATGTCCCGCCTTCCGCGGCGCTCAGATAATAGCGCCCCTCCACCTTGTAGAGATGCGGCCCCTCGATCCATACCGGCTTTGTGGAGAGGTCGATACCGCCGTTCACAATGAGCTTCGGCTTGCCCATCATCTTCAGCGCCACGGGATCGAACTGCTCGATCCAGATGGCGCGGTGGCCGTCATAGAGCGGCTCGCCCTCCGGCGCGCGATTGTTGACCAGCCAGGCGCGCCCATCCTCGTCGAAGAAGAGCGAGGGGTCGATGCCTTCCACGCTGGGCAACCAGACCGGATCCGACCACGGGCCCTCGGCGCGCGAGGCCGTCATCACGAAATTGCCGCCGCAGTCGACGCAGGTGCCGACCAGGAAGAAGCGTCCGTCATGATAGGCGAGCGCCGGTGCGAAGATGCCGCGCGAGACGGTGAGGCCCGTGAAGTCCATCTGCTCCGGCCGGTCGATCGCATTGCCGATCTGCCGCCAGGTCACGAGATCGCGGCTGTGGAAGATCGGCAGGCCGGGGAACCAGGTGAACGTGGAGTTCACCAGATAATAGTCGCTGTCCACGCGCAGCACGCTGGGATCCGGGTAGAAGCCGGCCAGCACGGGGTTGCGATATTGGCCGGCTGGTGCCGGAGGACCGTCCGTTCCCTCATAAGCGACCCATGCGAAGCGCGCGACGGAGGGCGCGGGCGCCTGCGCCCAGGCTGCCGGTATGGCCAGCGCTGCCGCCAATCCCGCGATCAGGCCGATCAGCCTGTCTCTCCAGCCTGTCCGCATGACGCATCCTCCCTCTTCCGCCGGCCCCGTTTTTCGGGCGCGCCGCCTGTGCAATGGGTTGCGCGGATCGGCTCCTCGTCCTATTTAGTCTGAGTTATTCCAGAAGGACAAGCACAGATGATCGACGGAGCCATGCTCATCGGCGCGCGCGCGCTTCAGGCCGAAAACCGCTTCACCGCGCTCAACCCCGCCACCAACGAGCCACTGCCGCCGGACTTCTCCGCGGCCACGCCGGCGCATGCCGCGCAGGCCGCGCAACTCGCGGCCGAGGCCTTTCCCTCCTATGCCGCTACGGACCTGGAGACGCGCGCTGCGTTCCTCGAAGCGGCGGCCGATGCGATCATGGCGATCGGCGACGAACTCATCGAACGCGGCACCGCCGAGACTGGCCTGCCCGCTGCCCGGCTGGAGGGCGAACGCGCGCGCACCGTCGGCCAGCTTCGTCTCTTTGCCAGTGTCGTGCGCCAGGGGGACTTCCTGGACGCGACGATCGATCCCGCTTTGCCGGATCGCCAGCCAATGCCCCGGCCGGACCTGCGCCGCGCCAACCTGCCGCTGGGGCCGGTTACGGTGTTCGGGGCGTCCAACTTCCCGCTCGCGTTCTCGGTGGCGGGAGGAGACACGGCCTCGGCGCTTGCCGCCGGCTGTCCGGTCATCGTCAAGGGGCACAGCGCGCATCCCGGCACGGGCGAGCTGGTCGCGCGCGCCATTCAGTCGGCCGTGAAGGCGAGCGGCCTGCACGAGGGCGTCTTCTCCTTCCTGCCCGGCAACGATCGCGCCATGGGACAGGCGCTGGTCGCCGATCCGCGTATCAAGGCCGTGGGCTTCACGGGCTCGCGTGGCGGCGGCACGGCGCTGATGCGCATTGCGGCGGCGCGGCCCGAGCCCATTCCGGTCTATGCCGAAATGTCGAGCATCAACCCCGTGGTCCTGTTGCCCCATGCGCTCAAGGCGCGCGGCGCGGCGCTGGCCGAGGCGTTCGTCGGCTCGCTGACCATGGGCGCGGGCCAGTTCTGCACCAATCCCGGCCTGGTCATTGCTGTCGCCGGACCGGAGCTGGATGCCTTTGCGCAGGCCGCTGCCACCGCCCTTGCCGCCTCGGCCGCCTCCACCATGCTGACCTGCGGCATCCACGAAAGTTATGAGAGCGGCGTCGGCGCGCTTGCGGGTCATCCGGCCGTGCGCACTGTCGGGCGCGGGCGGGAAGCGACGGGCGCCAACCAGGCCGTCGGCGCGCTGTTCGAGACGGAAGCTGCCAGTTTCCTGGCCGATGAGGCGCTGATGGCGGAGGTGTTCGGCGCCTCCTCGCTCATCGTGCGCTGCGCCGATATGGCGGAGGTGGCGCGCGTCGTCGGTGCGCTGGAAGGCCAGCTCACCGCCACGCTCCAGCTCGATCCGGAGGATGAAGCGGAGGCCCGCGCGCTGCTCCCGGTGCTCGCCGGACGGGTGGGGCGCATCCTCGCCAATGGCTGGCCCACTGGCGTCGAGGTCTGCCACGCGATGGTGCATGGCGGGCCTTATCCCGCCACGAGCGATTCGCGGGCGACGTCGGTCGGCACGCTCGCCATCGCCCGCTTCCTGCGCCCGGTCTGCTACCAGAACCTGCCCGATGCGCTGCTGCCCCCGCCGCTGCGCGCGGCAAATCCGTGGGGCGTGGCACGCCGCATCGACGGGCGGCGCGAGGCCTCGCCGCGCTAAATGGAGCGTGCGGAGCGTTGACAAGCGGTGATGAAACGTCTGGTTTTATCCACGCCGGCACGCCCGCCGGCCGGAAAGGCTCTCTTTTGTCGGATCGCATCGGTTCTTCGCCCCGCATTCATGGCGCTGTCGCGCGCGCGCTCGGTGTCGAGATCGTCTCCGGCAAGCGCGCGCCCGGCGAGATGCTGGGCGGGGAGATCGAGGCGAGCGAGAAGCTGGGAATTTCGCGCACCGCCTATCGCGAGGCGATCCGCATTCTGGCGGCCAAGGGCCTGATCGAGAGCCGTCCCAAGGCAGGCACGCGCGTCACGGCGCGCACGCGCTGGAACATGCTCGACCCTGACGTGCTCGCGTGGATGTTCGAGGGCGATCCGGGGCGCGATTTCATCACGGCCCTGTTCGAGCTGCGCGGCATCGTCGAGCCCGCCGCCTGCGCGCTGGCGGCGGCGCGCCGCACAGAGCCCGAGCTGGCCGAGATGGAGGCCGCGCTTGCCGAAATGGCCAGGCACATGCTCAAGACCGCCGAGGGGCAGGCCGCCGACCAGCGCTTCCACCGTACGATCCTCGCCGCCGCGCGCAACGAGCCGCTCGCCGCGCTCGCCAGCACCGTGGCTGCCGCTGTCGGCTGGACCACGCGCTTCAAGCAACGCGTCCGCGCCCGCCCGCGCGATCCCATGCCGGATCACCGGGCGGTGTTCGAGGCGATCCGCGCGGCCGATCCAGAGGCCGCCCGCGCCGCCATGAACGAGCTCCTGCGGCTGGCGCTGGAGGATATGGATCTGGCCGGAGCCGGGTAGGGGGCAGCGGCCGGGAATCCCTGCGGGAATCGGCGCCGCGTGGCCAGTTCCGCTCGAACCGGCCCTGCCGCGCAGTGTTCCGGCGGATACGCTATTTGCTGTACATGACGGAGCGGACCGTGCCGGCAGCAATCATGCGTGGCGGCCCTGACGGCGACGATTGGCCTTGAAAGCGAGATCGCCTTGAGCATCGGCTAAGGATATCGCTACGGTTCGACCGGGCCCGGTGCGCCTGCCTGCGCCGGAGCAGTGGACGCCGTTCAATGCTGCCAGACTGGTGGCCGCGCGCGGTCAGAGGGCCGAGCGCGGCCATCGCCTGTCAATGGGTGGCGATCCCCATGCGTTCAATGAGTTCCTTCTGCTCGGGATACCAGAATTCCAGGTGGCAGCTCTCGCAGACGCCATCGAGTTCGTTGATGAGCCGCGCTGCCACGACATGATCCTTGCGGGCGGCTGCGCCGGCCAGTTCGTCAGCGTGGTTGGCGAGGGATTCGGCCAGCGAGCGGAACAGGTCGTGGTCGCGGTCGATATGGCCTTCGATCTGCTCCACGGTGGGCGCGCCGGCCGTGCCTTCGTCGGCGATCCGCTTGTCGACCGGGCGAACGACGATATGCTCGACGGCGGCGAGCGCGCGGGAATCCGCGGCCATCTGCGTGGCGCTCTTGCCCAGCCGTGTCCAGTCCTCGTCGCTCATCAGGGCCGGGTCGATGGCGGCTTGATCGTCGATGGCCTTGTTGCCGATCTCCCAGATGATGTCGGCGTCCTTGTCGACCTTCTCGGTCATGAACTCGAAGACAGTGAGCTGCGCCGGGGCGGCGGCGTCGGTCGCCTGATCGGACTTGGAGGAGCAGCCTGCGACCAGCATGGTCACGGTGAGCAGGGCTGCGATCTTGGTCTTCATCATGATGCCTCGCTGAACTTTGGAGGGGCAGGCATGGCCGGCCGGGCGCCAATGGGCAAGCTGTAACGCGAAAAATACGGTTTCGGCTTGTTGCACTTGGCGCCCGCGCGCCCGATTGCGCGCCGTGCCGGCAGGTGCTGCCGCCTATTTGCCGGCGAGCAGGGCCTGCGCGGCCGCATCCATGTCGCGCACCGGATTGCCCGGGCCGGAATTGCGGTTCTTGATGAACTCGTTGAGCACGCGGCGCTTGGCGATCAGCCACGTTCCATCGACGCGGCGGAACTCATCCTCGTAAATGCCATAGGTGCCCATCTTCATGGTGTCCTTGGGCCCGTCATTGGCCATTTCGAGCCACAGCGAGCGGCCCCAGGCATGATCGCCCTCCACGCGGATGGCCGTCTGGAGAATGACGTGGCGCAGCAGGGCCGGCTTGCCATCCTCGGTGTGGTAGAACTCGCCAATGCGCTCGCTGAATTTGGTGACGGTCTCGCGAATGGCCTCGCGGCCCTGCGTGGTGCCGCTGGCGAATTCCAGGATGCCGTCCTCGGTGAAGGTGCCGACGTAGGAATCCCAGTCGAAATAATCGATGGCGAAGAGATAGCGCGCCATCAGGTCCTCGATCTCTGCGCGGTCCTGCGCGTAGCTGGGCGCATAGCGCGGTGGCGTCTCGGCCTTCTGGGCGAAGGCGGTGCTCGTGACGCTACCCGCCAGCAACAGGGCGGTGGCGGCCAGGACGGATTTGCGGACGGTCAACGGCATCGGATGTCTCCCTTGGTGTCTTTGTGGGCGCTCAATTGCCGTCCCAATCGGCATTGGCGCGGGCGATCAGATAATGGTGGACGGCCTCGGCATCCGGGCGCGAGAGCGCGTCGGCAAAGCTCGCCATGCCGTTCTGCGCGCGCGCACCATCGAGGACGATGTCCAGAAACGCCGCGTGCGTGGCCGGCTCCATGTGGCGCAGGTCCTTGACCCCGCCGCGTGCAGCGGCGCCGTGGCAGAGCGCGCAATGGGTCGCATAGAGGGCTTCGCCGCGCGCGATCTGCGCGGGCGAACCGGTGACGGCGGGCGGCGGCATCAGCTCGGGCACCACCATTGCGTTGGCAGGTGGCGCCGGCAGTTTCGCCGTGCCGCCCAGCTTGAAGACCAGCAGGCGCGGCTTGTAGATGGGCAGGCGGGTATATTTGGCGCGCTCGACATGGGCGAGGCCGCCGCCCCAGCCGGCATTCACCGCGACATATTGCTCGCCATCGACCATGTAGGTGATCGGCGCGGAGATCGGCACATTCTGCACCGGCATGTCCCAGAGCTTCTGGCCGTTATCCGCGCGGTAGGCCGCGAAGCGGGTGTCGATGGTGCCCTGGAAGACGAGATTGCCCGCCGTGGCGAGCACGCCGCCGCTGCCCACCAGCGGATAGGGCACGCGCCAGGCTTCGCTCTGCGTGGCCGGGTTCCAGGCCGTGAGCCAGCCCTTGCTGTGCGCATCGGCATAATCGGCAATGGCCTTGCGCTCGGCATCGTGGCCGGTGAAGGCGGTGCCGAGCGAGGGCTTTTCGGGATCGAAGCTCTCCGCCGCCGCATAGCTCATATAGGTTTCGGAGACGGGGAAATAAGCGAGGCCCGTGAGCGGGCTGTAGGCCATGGGGTTCCAGTTGTGCCCGCCACCCGCGCCGGGCGAGACGAGCGTGGGCACGTCGCCATAACGCACCGCCGGGTTCTCGATGGGCCGGCCGGTCTTCATGTCGATGCCGCTGGCCCAGTTGACCGGCACATAGGCCTTGGCGGAGAGCAGCTCGCCGGTCGCGCGGTCGAGCACATAGAAGAAACCGTTCTTGGGCGCCTGCATCAGCACCTGCCGCTTGCCGCCGTTTAGGGTGAGGTCCGCGAGGATCATCGCCTGTGTGGCGGTATAATCCCATTCCTCGCCGGGCACGGTCTGGTAGTGCCACACATAGGCGCCGGTGTCGGCGCGCAGCGCGACGATGGAGGCCAGGAAGAGATTGTCGCCGCCGCCGGGGCTGCGGTATTTCCGCACCCAGGGCGAGCCGTTGCCGGTGCCGACATAGACGAGGTTGAGCGTGGGATCATAGGCGAAGCTGTCCCACGCGGTGCCGCCGCCGCCGGCCTTCCACCATTCGCCGGTCCAGGTCTTGGCCGCCATTTCCATGGCGGCATTCTCAAAGCCATCGGCGGGGTTGCCCGGCACGGTGTACCAGCGCCAGAGTTGCTTGCCCGTCTCTGCGTCATAGGCCGAGACATAGCCTCGCACCGCCATTTCCGCGCCGCCATTGCCAATGACGACCTTGCCGTCGAACACGCGCGGGGCGCCGGTGATGGTGTAGCGTTTGGTATTGTCGACGGTGCGCACGGACCAGACCGGCTTGCCCGTCCTGGCGTCGAGCGCGATCAGCCGCCCGTCGAGCGTGGCGAGGTAGATCTTGCCGTTCCAGGCGGCGAGGCCACGCGAGACGATGTCGCAGCAGGCCATGCGGCCATATTTGAGCGGCACCTGCGGGTCGAAGGTCCACAGCACGCGGCCCGTCTTGGCATCATAGGCGGTGGTCTTGTTCCAGGGCGTGACATTGTAGAGCACGCCGCCGACCATCAGCGGACTGGCCTCAAGGCCGCGCTCAGTGTCGATATCCGCATACCAGGCGAGGCCGAGCCGGGCGACAGTGCGATCATTGATCTGGGTGAGGGGACTGAAGCGCTGCTCGTCATAGGTGCGCGAGGGGCTGAGCCACTGGCCCGGATCGGGACTGGCGAGCTGCGCTGCGTCCGGCCCGCTGCCGGATGAGGGCGCGGCGGAGAGGAGCGCCAATCCCGCCACGGCGGCGAGGGCTCGTGGGGCCAGCGCTGCCCTCATGTTTCTGCGAGGAGATGAGCCCGGCGCGATCCTGCGCCGCGTCTCGCTACCCTGTGCTCCCGTCGCAGGAGCACAGGGCACACAAGCAGCAACGGCGGCCGCTTCCAGCACTTTCACGCAGCCGTGGCCTTTTCCGTCGGCAGGTCGCTCGCATCGGCCCAGAAGCCGTGGACCTGGCCTACGCATTTGAACGGCATCTTGACCCGGGCGATGGGGCCAGCCGCGACATCCTTCGTGTCGAACAGAATGAGGTCAGAGCGCCCCGCTTCCTTGCGGCTGGAGCCCAGCCCCATGAGGTAGCCGTCACCCTCCGGTGCATCCTTGCGGCGCGGCACGAAGGTCATTTCGGAGAGCGAATAGTCAGGCACCGAGCAGAGCTGGGTCTTGCCCTCCTGATGGTCGATGATTGCCCAGCCGCCCGGGGTGCCGGGTGCGCCCATGGTGTTGATGTAGCCATAGCGATATTTGAGCGTGTGGTAGCGGTCGTCCTGCCGCGAGAGCATGCCCGAGATGTGCGGGTAGATGGTCTGCGTCTGGTAGCGGTCGTTGCTGCGGCTGGAGAGGTCGACGGTGAAGCGGCGGATATAGCCCGCGCCTTTCACAGGATCGAAGGGCTCGTGCAGGCTGGGGAAGAAGGGGAACTGATTGCCCTCGCCCCCGTCCATGTCCACCGTCACCTTGTCGCCCTCCGACCAGGCGCCCATCACATGGGTGCAGAACAGGTTCTCGCCGGTGAACCAGCGCAAGTCCTTGCCGTCGCCGCCCCGGCGCATGATACCGAGATAGCAGGGCCGCTTGCTGTCATAGGAGAAGTGGACGCCGCCTGCGCGCATGCGGTCCATGTCGCCCACCATGTTGGTGAGATAGAGGATGATGTGCCTCTGCGTCACCGCGAAGTCATGCATCATGCCCGCATAGGGGGCCTGCACGGTGACAGCCCAGTTCACGCTGCCGTTGCGGTCGGCCGAGAAGATGAAGAGATCCTTCGAGAGCAGGCCGCTCGCCTCGTAGCCGAAGCTGATATACTCGCCCGTCTCGCTGTCGATCTTGGGGTGGGCCGTGTGCGTCTGGCTCGCGAGCTTGCCGCCGAAGGTATAGTAATCGTCCAGCGTCTCCAGCGTGTGCGGGTCCATATAGACCGGCGGACTGTCTTCCTTGAACACCAGCAGCTTCTTGTGGTGGACGAAGAGCTGCGTGTTCGCGGTGCCGCGCGAGAGGCCCTTGACGCTCGGATCATCGGTATAGGGATTGCGGTACATGCCGAAGAGCGAGCGCCGCGCGGCATGCTGCGCCTTCCAGCGCTGGGTACGGGCATAGCGCGTGCGATAGTCGACATGGCCGTTCTTGAAGCGGAACAGGCTGACATGGCCCTCGCCGTCGAACATGATGTCGCCGGCATATTTTTCCGGCTTGGGATATTGCGGATCGGGGCCGACGCGGAACCAGCTTCCGTCGAGGTCGGTGGGCAGATGGCCCTCCACCTCGCAATCATAGAGATCGATTTCGGCACGATTGTTGGTTCCGGGCGGGCCGCCGCCGAAGGCACCCGGCGCGTCGGGGAAATCGACCTGTCCGCCGGGGGAGGTGTCCGCCGCCCGCGCGGGCGTCATGCCGAGTCCGGCCAGTGCGGCGCCCGTGCCGAGCGTGGCGCCCCCCAGAAACGCGCGGCGGCCGACGACCGGCCCCGCGGACGACTCGTCCGGTTTATCCATGGCTTACCCCTCCCGTGAGAGGGAGCTTAACCGGCAAGGCGGAATTGGCAACCGCGCCTGAGGGGGAGACTGCGCACGGCCGGGGCCGGGCCGCGACGGCCCAGGCCCCGCGCGCTGGCCCTTTTTACTTCGCCGCGACCTGCATGATGTAATAGGCCACGTCGGCAATCTCTTCCGGTGTCATCTGGCCGTCGAAGCCGGGCATGGCGCCCTGGCCATGCGTCACGCGGCCGACGATGAATTCCTCGGTGAGGTTGGTGTCGCCGTCCAGCGAGGGCCCCACTGCACCGCTGGCCTTGGCGTCGGAGAGCGAGTGGCAGGCGCTGCACGACCAGTTATTGAACAGCTCGCGGCCATTGGCGATGCGTGCCGGGTCCGCCGCCGCGACAGGGCTCGCCGCCGCTTCATGGCCGGCATGCGCCGCGGTCTGCGCGTCGGGGGCGGGCGTGGACGTCGTCGCCTCGGCCGCGGTTTCTGCGCTCACGGCGCGGTCGGCGAGAAGGCCGCTCGCCGGGATTGCCACAACGGCCAGCGCCGCCGCCGTCAGGCCCAGCTTCGCCATCTTCGTCCTCATCCGATCCGTCACTTTCTTGATCCTTCCTCGCTATGCTGCAGACTCGCGAAGTTGCACAAGTCCACTTGGGGTGCACCCTTTATCCGCGCGAGAGGGCCTGTCAACAGCGCAGGCGGCCAGCGCCGCGAAATCTGCGACCATAATGACACAGTCGCGCAAACACGGACAAAGTCATCGCCGTGACGCACAGACCTGTTGTCAAGTTGACAAAATCTCGTCTAGGCTTGAGGGGCCGGCGCGCTGTCCGTGAGATCGGCCGGCCAGAGTCTTCGAGAGGGGTACCAAAGAGTGCAAGATGAGATCCGCACGCTTGTGGAAGGGCGCCGTTCACGGCCGTTCCGCGCGATCCGGCTGAGCGCGGCGCTGCTGGCTGCCGCCTGCGTTACCGTGCCGGGCGCCGTCCAGGCCAAGAGCTTCGACTATGCGACGTGGGAATCCTACCTTGGTGGCGGCGAGTCGGCCCAATATTCCTCGCTCAAGCAGATCAACAAGGACAACGTCGCGCAGCTTGAGGTTGCCTGGACGTTCGAGGTCGGCCCGGGCCCGGCGCCGCGCTTCGGCCCGCTGGCGGCCAACGGCCTCCTCTATGTGACGGTCAAGGACAACACGATCGTCGCGCTCGACCCTGTGACGGGCAAGGAGAAGTGGCGCCGCGAGATGAAGGGCCGAATCGGCGCGCGCGGCATGAACTACTGGGCGAGCAAGGACGGCAAGGACAAGCGCCTGATCTTCCTCAACAACGGCTTCCTGCGGCAGATTTCCGCCGACACCGGGGAGTTCATCCCCAAGTTCGGCGAGGCCGAGGGCGAGGGGATCGATATCCGTACCGGCCTCTCGGGCGACCTCAGCAAGACGCGCCCGCTCCAGACGGACAATCCGGGCCGCATCTATGGCGACCTCATCATCATGTCGCTGCCGGCTGGCGCTTATGACTATGCGTCCACTCCGGCCGACATTCACGCCTACAACATCAAGACGGGCAAGCTCGCCTGGGTCTTCCATGTGAAGCCCCAGAAGGGCGAGTTCGGCTTCGATACATGGCCCGAGAAGGACCATGAGCGGATGGGCGGCGTCCACAACTGGTCCGAGTCGACGATCGACGACCAGGCGGGCGTGATCTACATTCCCACCGGCACGGCCCGTTATGATTTCTACGGCGGCAACCGCCCGGGCGACAATCTCTTCGCCAACTCCATCCTGGCGCTCGACGCCAAGACCGGCAAGCGGCTGTGGCACTATCAGACCGTGCACCACGACCTGTGGGATTTCGACATTCCGCTGGCGCCCAAGCTGATGACCGTCAAGAAGGACGGCAAGGACATTCCGGTGGTCGTCCAGGCGACCAAGCAGGGCTTCATCTTCGTTCTCGACCGCAAGACCGGCAAGCCGATCTGGCCGATCGAGGAGCGCCCCGTGCCGGCATCCGACGTGCCCGGCGAGAAGGCCTCGCCCACGCAGCCTTTCCCGACCTGGCCTGAGCCTTTCTCGCGTCAAGGCAAGCTGACCGAGGCGGATATCAATCCGTTCCTCCCGGCGGAGGACCGCGCCAAGGCGCTCGAGCTGCTCAAGACCGCGCGCAACGAGGGGCTCTATACGCCGCCCAGCCTGCAGGGCAGCATCTCGTTCCCCGGCCATAATGGCGGCGCCAACTGGGGCATGTCGGCCATCGATCCGGTCAACAATCGCTTCTACGTCATCTCGCGCGAGCTGCCGACGCTCAACAAGCTGTCGCCCGACACGCGCCAGCAGGCGATCGACAATATGCCCAATGGCGGCGGTGACGTGACGCCCTATCAGTCGCCGGTCAATTTCAACATCATGAGCAACGGCTTCTCGATCGTCGGGCCGCCCTGGTCGACGATCAGCGCCTATGACATGAACGACGGCAAGAAGCTGTGGACGCTGCCCAACGGCGAAGTGAAGCCGCTCGCAGACCTGGGCATCAAGGACACGGGCAGCCATATCGGCCGCGGCAATCCGGTCGTGACGGCGGGCGGCCTGCTGTTCAACGCCACCTCGACCGACCGCAAGTTCCGCGCACGCGACGCGGAGACGGGCAAGATCCTCTGGGAGGCCGATCTGCCGGCCGCATCGGAAGGCATTCCGGCGGTCTATGAGGCCGGTGGTCGGCAGTTCATCGTCATCCCCGTGGGAGGCGATGGCCTGTGGGCGCCCAAGCTGCCGCTGCCCAAGGCCGGTCCCAGCCAGTATATCGCCTTCGCCCTGCCGCAGGGCGGAGCGGCTGGCGGAGGGCAGTAAATGTCCCGCGCCGGTCTCGCGTGGAATGCCGGTTCCGATTTCAGGAAGTTCGGCTATTCCTGCGGGGCAGGCGACGGCAAGATTCGCAATCGGATAACATCATCGCGCGCGCTCAGCGCCGCCAAGGAGAAGGCACAATGAACCCACAAGCTCCGACATTTCGAACCGCGCTGAAGGCTGTCGCGCTCGCCGCGACCGCGCTGGCCATGGCCCCGGTCGTGGCACAGCCCGGCCCGCCCGCGGCGGCTGCCCCGGGACCGAGCGAAGCGGAGCACCCTGAGCTCTTCAAGCTCAAGCCCATCCCGAACTTCACGCCCCCCAAGACGGCGTGGGGCGACCCGGATCTGCGCGGCGGCTGGCCCATCGACAGCCTTGCGAGCGTGCCGCTGCAGCGCACACCGCAGCAGGGCAAGCGCATCTATCTGACCGAGGAAGAGCTGGCGCAGCGCGAGAAGCAGACCGAGCGCGCGCAGAATGCCGCCGAGCGGGAGACCAAGGCCAACAAGCTGGGCATGGGCAACTGGGTGGAGAGCTTCGCCGTCGGTGGCCGCACCTCGCTGCTGATCGAACCGGCCGATGGTCGCCTGCCGGCGCTCACGGCTTATGGCGATGCGCTCAACCGCATCGGCCGCTCGAGCTGGGTCAACGGCCAGACGTTCGACTGGACGACGGACTACGACAACTGGGATCGCTGCATCACGCGCGGCTTCCCCGGCTCCATGCTGCCGTTCCGCTACAATAACGGCATGCGCATCTTCCAGGCGCCCGGCATTGTTGTGATCGACCTGGAGATGATCCACGATTCGCGGATCGTCTATCTCGATGGCCGCGCTCCGCCGCCCAAGAGCGTGACCAACTATATGGGCTTCAGCCGTGGTCACTGGGAAGGCAACACGCTGGTCGTGGAGACGACGAACATCCGCAAGGGTGCCTCGCCGCTCAACATGGCGACCATCGGCGCGCCGCCAAATAATACGGTGCCGATGAGCGATCAGGCCAAGGTTGTCGAGCGCTTCACGCTCGCCGATGCGAACACGCTGGTCTATGACATGACCTATAGCGATCCGGCGGTCTTCACCGCGCCGTTCACGACCCGTATGGAAATTCCGCGGAACGACGACTATCAGTTCTTCGAATATGCCTGCCATGAAGGCGACGTGCAGGTGCGGAACTACATCACTTCGTCACGCGCCTTGCGTGCTCAGGGTATCGTCGTGGACCAGGGAGATGGTCCGGTCCGGGAGTAAGGCGCTGACCCATCCGGAGAGGGGAACAGGCTTTGAAACCGGTATTTGAAAAGATCGTGGCGTCGGCGCTTCTTGCGTCGGCGCCATGCGTCCTGATCGCGGCGGCTCCGGCGGTCGCACAGGCGCAAGGGGCTGCCGCGGCAGAGCCGCAGGCCCTCGAAAAGGTCCCGCCCGTCTCCCGCGCGTACAAGCCGGCGACGACTCCCTGGGGAGACCCGGACCTGCGCGGCATCTGGCCGATCGATTATCTCAACGGCCTGGTGCTGGAGCGGAAGCCCGAATATGGCAATCGCGTGTTCCTCACCGACGAGGAGTTCGCGGCGGCGCAGCAGCGGCAGGATGCGCTGCGCGCCCGCTATGAGAATGACAGTAACGACGACAAGATCGGCCGCGGCCACTGGGACGAGGCGGGGGAGGCCACGCGCCGGACCTCGCTGATCGTGGATCCGCCAAACGGTCGCCTGCCCGCACGGACCGCCGAGGGCCAGCGGCTGGCCTCCAAGATGCGTTCGAGCTGGCGCAAGGGCCAGAGCTTCGATGCGCCCACCGATTTCGATAGCTGGGATCGCTGCATCACGCGCGGTCTGCCGGCCTCCATGCTACCGATGCACTATAATAACGGCATCCGCATCTTCCAGGCGCCTGGCCTTGTAGCGATCCAGCTGGAGATGATTCACGAAACGCGGATCGTTCCCACCGACGGGCGCGCGCCCGCGCCGCGCCAGATCAGCAATTGGATGGGCGAGAGCCGCGGCCATTGGGAAGATGGCAACACGCTGGTGGTGGAGACCACCAATTTCCGCCCCGGTCCTTCCGCCACCAACATCGTGACCGTGGGCTCGCCGCCGGAGAATGACACGCCTGTCAGCCCGCAGGCGCGGTTGGTGGAATGGTTCACCATGACCGGCCCGGACAGCATCACCTACAAGATGACCTGGACCGATCCGGTCATCTTCACCGCGCCCTGGACAGTGCAGTTCGATTGGCGCCGCAACGATGACTACGGCATGTTCGAATATGCCTGCCACGAGGGCAACGTCCAGATTCGCAACTATATCACGGCATCCCGGGCCGAACGGGCCAAGGGGAAGGAGAACAGTCAATGATTGCCCGAAAAACCACCATGCGGCTGGCCTTCGCGGCCATGATGCTCGGCACCGCTTCGCTGGCGCATGCGGCCATCGAGGCGCCGGTGAAGACCGTCAACGGCCTGGTCCAGGGCGTGGCCGGCAAGCAGGCCGGCATCACCGCATTCAAGGGCATTCCTTTCGCCGCCCCGCCGGTCGGCGAGCTGCGCTGGAAGGCGCCGCAGCCGGCCGCGAACTGGAGCGGCGTGCGTGATGGCGGCAAATACAGCAAGGCCTGCATGCAGGCGCCGGGCGGCAATCGCGTCAACCCGACGACCGACATGCCGGATTCGCCCGGCGTGTCGGAGGATTGCCTCTACCTCAACGTGTGGACCGGCGCGAGCAAGGCGGGCGAGAAGCGCCCCGTCATGGTCTGGCTCTATGGGGGCGCCTATAATGAGGGCGGTGGCAACTCCCCGTTCAGCGAAGGCGACAATCTCGCCAAGAAGGGCGTGGTGATGGTCACGCTCAACTATCGCAACGGCGCCTTCGGCTTCCTCTCGCATCCCGAGCTAACCAAGGAATCGGGCAAGAATGCATCGGGCAACTATGCGCTGATGGATGCGATCGCCGCGCTCAAGTGGATCAAGGCGAACATCGCCCAGTTCGGCGGCGATCCGGACAATGTCACCATTTTCGGCGAATCCGCGGGCTCCTGCATGGTCGCGGCGCTGGCCGGCTCGCCGGAAGCGAAAGGCCTGTTCCATCGTGGCATTTCCGAGAGCGGCGCCTGGATGGGACTGGGCATCACCAAGATGATGACGCGGGAGGCCGCAGAGGCCGCCACGCTGAAGCAAGCCGAGGCGGCGGGCGCGCCCACGCTGGCGCAACTGCGCGCCATGCCGGCCGAGGAGGTGATGAAGAAGATCCGCGGTCAGGGCATGATCGTCGATGGCTGGGTGGTGCCGGAGGATCTCTCGATCACCTTCGCGCAGGGCCGGCAGAACAAGGTTGACGTCATCTCCGGCTCCAATGCCGAGGAAGGCTCCTTCACTGCCGGCATGGGCCCGGGCATGACCGTGGAGAACTGGCGCAACAGCGCGGCGCAGCGCTGGCGCGACCTGGCCGAGCTGGGCCTCAAGGCCTACCCCGCCAAGACCGATGAAGAAGCCAAGCTCATGGCCTCCCAGCCTTTCTCGGACGCGATGGCGTGGCATATGCGCCAGTTTGCCAATGCGCAGGCCAAGGTCGGCGCCAAGGCCTATTTCTATCACTTCACGCACCGGCCGCCCTATGACGAGGGCAAGCCGGACCTGGGCGCCGGCCACACTGCCGAAATCCCCTATGTGTTCGACAACCTGGCCGCGCCGCGCACCTTCCCGGGGCAAAGCTCGGTCAGCAAGATGGCCGGCAACCCCATCGAGGAGGCCTTCGCCGATCAGATGTCGGATTATTGGGTGAACTTCGCCCGCACCGGCAATCCCAATGGCCCCGGCCTGCCGGAATGGCCCACCGTCGACAAGCTGGCGCCCACCCAGGCCATGTTGCTCGATGCCGCCAAATCCGGCCCCGGCGAAGCGCTCTCGGCGGACAAGGTTGCGCTCTACGACGCGATCTACAAGCGCGACGTGGGCTACTGAGCCGACAACCACGCGCCGGCGCCTCTGTGAGCCGGACTGGGAAAGGGGGCCGCCGCGCCCCCTTTTTCGTGCGCGGTGCACGTGTGGAGGGGGGCTGCTTTGGGAACGGCGCGTGTCCCGAGGGAGAGCTAGCGGGGGAATGGAGCCATTCTTGGGTTCAGGCTGGTCCCGTGATGCCGCCCGGCCGCCATATCGCAGGTTGGCGCCTGTTCGGCGTTCCTTGGGGCGGACTGACGCCGGGGCGGGCATCCGTCCGGAGAACTGCCGATCCTTCTTGTGCTCCTGCGCAGATAGGGGGCTCAGGGCGGTCGGGCATTCGGCTGGGCCCGGGGAGGGCGCCTGCCTGCGCAGGAGCACGAGGGAATTTTCGCGGTCCAGGCGCGTGCGCGTTGGGGTACTGGAAGGTTGGAAGAAGAAGCGCTTTCCGAAAGCGGGCGGCGATTGGCTAGAAGGCCACCCTCACTGCCCGACGCAGCGGCAGCGGCAGTGAAGGAGAGGAACAAGTTTCTGCCGGAGGTCAGTTCCCTCGTCCGCATGCGCGTCCGCAAGCCGTTGCGGACGTTGTAAAAAAAACGCGGCCGGCTCCCCCTTTGAAGCCGGCCGCGCATTTCCGTGGCTCCGGCACCGCAGGTAAAGTGCGGCGCCGGCTCGGTGTCAGGCGGGAATGTACACGCCCAGGGTGAACCCGATCACGCGGCCACAGAAGACCACGATGATCCAGAAGGCAAGCGAGAGGCCCGCGGCCACCTTGACGGAGGCGGGAATGGCGTCGCCGATCTCCCAATTGCCTACCGTTTTCCATGCACCGGTGTGGAGAATGGCCATGTTGATGCCGGCCAGGGCGATGAGCACCATTTTCCACAGGAAATAGGGGTTCACCATGTAGGTCGGCGCCTTGCTGATGAACATCAGCAGGCCGGTGATGACCGCGAGCACGAAGGCGCCCCAGGTCAGCCGCAGGGTGTCCTGCGACACCGAGGTCACGGTCCAGCGGCGCGAGGTGAGGCCGAGCAGGCGCAGGTCCATGATGGCGATGGTGCCCACGACCGTAGTGATCGCGATCACATGGAAAGTTTCGATGAGCGGGAAGGCATATTCCGCGCTGGCGATGTAGCTGCCGAGGGCCGACTGTTCGAGGCCCTGCCAAAGCGATTCCAAGATCATGCTATCCTCTCCTCAAACCGGCGCGTAGGCGATCCAGCGGCCGCCGGCCATGACCAGGCACCACAGGACGATGAGCGCGACCGCGCCCTTGCGAATGGCGCCTTGCCCCTCTTTCTGGTTCTCCCAGCGGGCCATGCGCGCCTTGATGGCGCCATGGAACCAGAGCGTCACCAGCACGGTGACGACCAGCGTGCCCATCTTGATCCAGAAGAAGGGGTTGACCATGTTGCGGACCGGCTCGCTGACGAGCAGGATGATGCCCGTGACGATCAGCGCCGTCAGGCCGCCCCAGAGCCAGGGGATGAAGCGCTTGGCCATCTCCTCCATGCTGTGGCCGCCGCCGGCATAGCCGAGCACGCGCAGATTGAGCATCAGCGCCGAGCCGAACAGAACGGCGATCGACAGGATGTGAATGGTCTGAAATGTCGGAATCGCGAGGAAATTTTCCTGCAACCAGATGCAGGGCCGCGTTTCCGAAACCCAGAGCGAGAATTCGACGACCCAGGTGGTACGCAACCACCCGGTCATTTGAAATAGTGCATCGCCTAATGAGACCATCAGTCAGTGCCTCCCTTGAACTAAGGCTTGGCGCTGCAAGACGCTTCGGCCCGATCTATCCTTGTTAGCCGGGGTGCCGATCCGAAAAGCCAATGGGGGCTGGCTTGTCGGGATCGAATCACTGCCGGCTATCCCGATTGGGACCAGATCGGAGCCGCGCCGACATTGAACTGAATCAAATTTGCGCGATGTGAAGATGACTGTGTCCGAAAAGCGGACGGCCCGCCGCTCCGGGAGGAGCGACGGGCCGCCAGGCGAATGTGATTCGCTGAAAGGGCCGGCAGGAAGGGCGCGCGGCCCTGCCGGATCAGGCCGGGACGTAGATGCCGAGCGTGAAGCCGATCACGCGGCCACAGAACAGCACGAGGATCCAGAAGACCAGCGAGAGGCCCGCAGCCACCTTCACCGACGTGGGAATGGCGTTGCCGACATCCCAGTTCATCACGGTCTTCCATGCCCCGGTGTGGAGGACGGCCATGTTGATGCCGGCCAGCGCGATGAGGCCCATCTTGGTCAGGAAATAGGGATTGACCATATAATAGGAGGCCTTGCTGACGAACAGCAACGAGCCGGTGATGAGCGCCAGGACGAAGGCCGTCCAGGTGAAGGGCAGCGTCTCGCGCGAGACGGCCGTAACCGGCGTGTTCTTCGAGACGAGGCCGAGCAGACGCAGGTCCATCATTGCGATCGAGCCGAACACGGTGACGAGCGCGATGACGTGGATGGTTTCCAGCGTGGGGAAGGCCCAGGTCGAAGCGGCGATGTAGTCGCCCACGGGCGACATTTCGAGCGATTGCCAAATGGTAGATGAAAACATTGACTTGATCCCTTCCTCAGACCGGCGCGTAAGCGATCCAGCGACCGCCAGCCATGATGAGGCACCACAGGACGATGAGGCCGAAGCCGCTGGCCCGCAGTGCGAGATGGCTGGACGCGCGGTCCCAATCCACCATCTGCCGGCGGATCGCGCCGTAATAGAGGGCGCTCAGCAGGATCAGCACGATGACCATGCCCATCTTGATCCAGAAGATGGGATTGACCAGTTCGCGCACCGGTTCGCCGACGATCATGCCGATGCCGGTCAGGATCAGCACCAGCAGGCCCCACCAGATGGTGGAGGAATAGCGCTTCATCGTCTCGGGCATGGTGCGGCTCATACCGCTCAGGCCGAGCACGCGCATGTACACCAGCACCACCGAGAAGAAGGTGAGCGCGATGGTGAGAATATGCGCCGTCTGCATGAGGGGGATGGCGAAGAAATTTTCCTGGAGCCAGTTGCGGGCTTGCGTGCTGTCGATCCAGAGCGAGAGGTCGAGAACCGAAGTGGTGCGCAACCACTCCGTCATCTCGAACAAGAGATCACTAATCGAGGCCATTCGTCATTGCCTTCCTTGCGTAAGGGCAAGGGCTCCGCCGCGCCATTCGCCCGTCCTTTTATCAATATGGCTGGGATGTGTGACACGCGCCGCCCACGAGCATCATTGCGGTCGCCATGATTCGCGTCCGGCGCCGCATATCCGTCCTTGTGCGGGCGTTACCCCGTCGCCGACGTAGCCCAGGCGACACAATGTTGTCAAAAACAACTAACATCTCGATTCCGGACATTGTCAAAATCAACGCGCCACATTAGGCCGAGGTTCAGGAACGGACGCGCATAGCCATGCAAGCGCAGCTCGTACCCAATTTGAGTCAAGGGACAGGAGGCCTGATTCGTGCGCTTCGCCACTAGCTGTTGTCTGACCGCGATCGCCCTGTGCGGCGCTGCGGGCGTCCTGCAAGCCAAAGCCGACATGCCCGATGGCGACTGGCGCACGATCAATCGCGATCTCGCGTCCACGCGCTATTCCCCGCTGGATCAAATCAACCGCGACAATGTCTCGCGTCTGGCGGTGGCCTGGTCCTATCCCATGCGCTCCTTCGGCACGACGGTGCCGCTGGTGGTGGACAGTGTCATGTTCTTTCCGGCGGGCAACCGCCTCATCGCGCTCGATGCCGAGAGCGGCAAGGAGCTGTGGACCTACACGCTCCCGCGTGATCCCGATGCCGGCGCCCGCGGCGGCACCTTCTCGACGCGTGGCCTGGGCTACTGGGCGGGGGACGGCAAGCTGGCGCCGCGCCTGCTCGTCACCTCCGGCACGCGACTGCTGGCGTTCGACGCCGCGACCGGCCAGCCGGTGAGCGACTTTGGTGACCAGGGTGTCGTCGAGATGGGTGTTGCCTATGGCGGTACGCCGACCATCGCGGGCGACATCGCGGTCGTGGGTGCTGCGACACTGGAGAACCCTGTCGGCGTACCCGGCAATCCGCGCGCCTTCGATGTGCGCACCGGCAAGAAGCTGTGGGAATTCCAGACTGTCCCCGTGCCTGGCCAGAAGGGGCATGAGACCTGGGAAGGCTCCGGCTGGTGGGGTCGCTCGGGGACCAACATGTGGGCCTTCTCCGCGCCTGTCGATGTCGAAACCGGCACCGTCTATATTCCGGTCGGTTCGCCCTCGCCCAATTATTGGGGCGGCAGCCGCCCCGGCGACAATCTGTTCGGCAATTCTGTCGTCGCGCTCGATCTGAAGACCGGCCAGTACAAGTGGCATTTCCAGACCGTGCACCACGACCTTTGGGACGTCGACATGCCCTCGACCGGCCCGCTGATCGATCTCACGGTGAACGGCCGCAAGCAGCCGGGCCTCATCTCGGTCAACAAGTCGAGCCTGTTCTTCGAGCTGAACCGACACGACGGCCAGCCGCTCTTCCCCGTGGAGGAGCGCCCCGTGCCCAAGGGTGACGTGCCCGGCGAATATTACAGCCCCACTCAGCCTTTCCCGACGCAGACGCCGCCGCTCAGCGGCATGAGCATGACCAAGGCCGACATGGTGACCGCCGAGGATACCACGCCCGAGCATGCCGCGGCCTGCCAGGCGATGTGGGACAAGGCCGGCGGCTATATCAATCTGGGCCCCTACACGCCCTTCATGTTCAAGAAGGAGGGCGATCCGCCGCGCTCGACCATTCAGCGTCCGGGCGGCACCGGCGGCGTCAACTGGGGCGGTCCGGCCGCCAATCCGACAAACGGCATGGTGTTCGTCGCCACCCAGGAAACCTCGCTGGTTGGCTGGACCGAGAAGGTGGAGGGCGGCAAGTCCTACAGTTTCGACGCGACCGAGCCGGGCGAGTATGACCGCGCCAGCGTGGACGGCAAGGGCCCCTTCTTCAGCTTCTCGGCGCCGGTCGACGGCAAATATGATGAGAAGGGCCGCCCGGTGGGCGCCAGTCTGCCCTGCTACAAGGGGCCCTGGGCGCGCCTGGTTGCCATCGATGCCAATAGCGGCGCGATCAAGTGGGCGGTTCCGCTCGGCCTGCAGGAGGCGCTGCCCGAGGGCAAGCAGCTTCAGGGCAATGCCGGGAGCGCCGGTCCGACGGTCACGGCCGGCAACCTGGTGTTCATCGGTGCCACCAACGACAAGCGATTCCGTGCCTTCGATGCAACGTCCGGAAAACAGTTGTGGGAAGCTAAGCTAACCAATAATGCCAATGCTAATCCGATGAGCTATCGGGGCCGCAGTGGCAAACAGTATGTCGCCATCAATGCGGGAGGCGTCATTGTCGCCTACGCTCTGCCATGATCAAGAATTGAACGGGAGGATTTTGCGCGGATGAAACAGTATCTGAAGCTGGCCGCGGCTGCGGCGATCATTGTCGCCGGCGCCGGTGTCGCCGATGCCCAGCAGAGGAAGGCTCCGGCCGCAGCCTCCAGCTCCAGCGCGCGTCTGGGCGGGAAGCCGAACCTCAATGGTATCTGGCAGGCCATCACCGAGGCCAACTACAATCTGGAACCTCATGATTCCTCGACCTCGAAGGCCGGCGAGCGTCAGCTCGGCGCCATCGCGGCGAACCATGGCGGCCTGGGCGTCGTCCAGGGCGGCACGATCCCCTACAAGCCCGAGGCGCTGAAGGAGCGCGATCATTATCGCGCCACTGCGCCGCGCTACGATCCGGAAGCGGCCTGCTACCTGCCGGGCATTCCCCGCGCGACCTACATGAACTTCCCGTTCCAGATCATTCAGGGCGAGAAGGGCGACATGCTCATGGTCTATGAGTATGCCAATGCCAACCGCGCCATCTACATGGGTGAAGTGGGCGTGCCGTCCATCGACACCTGGATGGGCACCTCCTACGGTCAGTGGGAAGGCGATACGCTGAAGGTCGTGACGCTCTCGCAGAGCCCGGGCGAATACAAAGCGCCCGATGGCGAGATGATGCAGAACAAGACGTGGCTGGATCGCTCCGGCAACTATCTTGGCCCGCACACCACGGTCACGGAAAAATTCAAGCTTATTGACAAGGATCATATCGCTTACGAGGCGACGATCGATGATCCGGATCTCTATACGAAGCCCTGGACGATCTCCCTGACGCTGTATCGCCGACTGGAGCCCAATGCGCAGCTTATGGACTTCCGCTGCACGCCCTATTCGGAGGAGTTCCTTTACGGAGACCTTCATGGGGAACCGCCTGCGGACAAGAAGAATACTGCCGGTACACCGGCAGCGGCAGAATAGAAGCAAAGGAGTAACCCTACCGTGCGTATGAAAAACTGGCGTGCTGGCGTTGTCGCCGCCGTTCTCATGGCGAGCTGGGGCAGCGTCGCGGACGCTCACCACTCGTTCGGTGCCGAGTTCGACTCGAGCAAGCCGATCAAGCTGGAAGGCAAGGTCGTCAAGTTTGAGTGGGTCAATCCGCATAGCTGGATCCACATCAACGTGACCGATGCCAGCGGCAAGTCGACCGTCTGGCGCGTCGAAGGCGGCGCACCCAGCGCGCTGCTGCGCCGTGGCTGGAACCGCAACTCGCTGCCGGCCGGTACGCAGATCATCGTGCAGGCGTTCCGCGCCCGTGACGGAGACACCCGTGCCAGCGCCGCCGAGATCAGCTTCCCGAACGGTCAGCAGCTCTCGCTGGGCAACCCGACCACGGAAGCCGTGATCGCCGCGCAGAAGCGCGCCAACTAAGATTGTCGATCCGGCGTTCGGCGCCGGAGCCAGACAGCAAGCAAGCCGTGATCGCCCGGGCGATCACGGCTTGTTGTCGTTCCAGGGCAATGGTTTGGGCGGACCGACCTATGCTCTGGCGTGTCGCCGCCGGCACGCTTCTACGATAAGGCCGCCAGGCATTCGGCTGCCTGATGGGTGCCGCGCATCGGCCCTGCCGTCTCGGGGCTCTCCGCTGCGCGAGCGCCCGGCAGAGCGCGCACGCCTGAAGAGGCTGTTGCCGATGCGCAGATGCTGGAATCGTTCGGGGAGACCTCGGAAATGCGCCCATCGTGCTCGGCCGTCCGGGGAGGTCCACCTCAAATCCCTCAGCCCGGTGGCTATCGCGTCACGGTCTGGCCGGATGGACGGCCCGCGGCCGCATCCCCGCTTGAACCTCCCCATTATTCATGATAGCCGGAATAAATAATTCACCGGCCCGGGAATAATCCGGCGGTTCGTTGAGAGGGAGAGGTATGAACACCATTCATCGTGGTGCGTCGATGCTCGCCATGGGCGTAGCGCTGATGCTTCCGGCTACGCTCTACGCGCAGACCGGTGACGGGCAGACCGATGCGCAGGCCGAAGGCACTGAACTTGCCGACATCGTCATTACAGCCCAGCGCGTCAGCCAGAGCGCGCAGAAGGCGGCGTTGCCGATCGACGTGGTCTCATCCAGCGAAATGACGCAGCAGATCGTGACGCGTGCCGAGGACTTGGCCCGCACGTCACCGGCATTGGCGGCGGTCGGCGGGGCCGGCGGTACCACCACTTTCTACCTGCGCGGCGTGGGCAACAACACCGTCAATGCCTATTCGGACCCGGCGATCGCCTTCAACTATGACGGGGTCTATATCGGCCGGCCGAGCTCGACATCCGGCGTGTTCTACGACCTGGCGCGCGTGGAAGTGCTCAAGGGGCCGCAAGGCACCCTGTATGGCCGCAACGCGACAGGCGGCGCGATCAACGTCATCCCCAACAAGCCGCGGATCGGCGAGACGGGTGGGGATGCAACGGTCGGCTTCGGCAATTACGACTGGTTCACGGCGCAGGGTGCGCTCAACCTTCCCATTGGCACCAATGTCGCCTTGCGCGTGGCCGGGACTCTCTCGACACGGGATGCCTTCCTGAGCGACGGCACCGGCAACCAGCGCGAATATGGCGGCCGCGTCCAGCTCTATGCCGAGCCGACGCCTGATCTGGATCTGCGGCTTGCCGCCGATTACGCGCATCAGGGCGGGGCTAGCGCATCGGGCTATTATCTGGGCGCGGTCAACCCCACTTTCGGGCCGGGTGGTTTTGCCGGCTATTCCTTCACGCCCTCGGGTTTTTCGACGCAGCAGGGCGTGGGCGATCCGGCCTCCCAAGCTTATCTCGCCCCGCGTTACATCGTCCAGGTGGGCCGCGCCGGTGCAGTGATGGACGGCAAGCCGTTCAACGACAATGACTATTGGGGCATCACGGGCGAGCTCAACTACCGGACCGATGCCGGCACGCTGACGATCCAGCCCGCCTGGCGCGAGGCCAGCATCGATTATCGCTTCACCGGCATTTTCCGTGAGGCAGGATCGAAGGAGAAGGATCGCCAGGCCAGTGTCGAGGCACGGTGGGCCGGGCAGGTCGGGTCCGCGATCGATTATCTGGTCGGCGGCATGTTCTTCGACGAGAAGATCGACGCGACGGCCTTCTACAATCAGTGGACGCTTTCGCCTTACCAGCAGTTCGCCACGCACACCGAATCCTGGGCCGGCTTCGGCAAGCTTACCTACCGCCCGGTCGAGAATCTCAGCCTCACGGCCGCCGGCCGCTATACCTCGGACAGGAAGTCGTTCCAGGGCACGTCCGACGTCTATATTCTCTTCTGCGGCAATCCCGCGAATGGCAATAATTGCCCCACGCTGCCGCTCATGCCGCTGGGCACGACGGGCGCCGAGGTGGAGAGCTTCTATAATCAGGCGGGCATCCCCATCACGCCCGTTCCGCTCTTTGCGCTGCCGCCCATCGCTGGCGGTTCGCAGACGGCGCCTTTCGTGCTGCGGTCGCCGATTGTCATCGATTCGGCAATGACCAACAACAAGTTCACCTATCGCCTGGCGGCGCAATATGACCTGTCGCCGCGCAACATGATCTATGCCAGCTTCGAAACGGGCTATCACGCCGGCGGCTTCTCTTTCGCGCGCGGACTGGAGAGCTACGAGCCGGAGACGCTGAACGCCTACACGATCGGCTCGAAGAATCGTTTCCTGAACAACCGCTTGCAAGTGAACATCGAGGCGTTCCTCTGGAAATATCGTAACCAGCAGTTCAGCCAGTTCGGCTACGATCTGGGCAATCCGCCCTCCACGGTGCTGCTCACGCGCAATATCGGCACCAGCACGATCAAGGGCGTGGATCTCGATGTCGAGTTCCAGGCGACGCCGAACACGTCGCTCTCCGGCAGCGTGCAGTATCTGCATACGCGCTATGACAGCTTCGTCTATTATGCGCCCAATCAGGGCCTGCCGCCCAACACCGCCTGCGGCTTTGCGCCCACCACGCAAACGACGCCTGGTGGCGCGGTGCTGGATGTTTTCGAGGTGGATTGCTCCGGTCGGCCCGCGTTCAATGCCCCGGAATGGTCGTTCACGCTGAACGGGCAACAGACTGTGCCGCTGGGCGGCGTCAAGCTGGTGCTGAACGCCGGCACCCGCTATCGCAGCTCCACATATCTGAGCGCGGATTATCTGCCTTATCTCATGGGCCGGGCCAATTTCGTCAGCACCCTGTCGGCGACACTCGCCGAAGCCGATGATCGCTGGTCGGTAACCGCCTATGTGTTCAATCTGGAGAACAACCAGCGACTGGCCACTGCGACTGCCAACAGTGCCAATCTCTTCGTCGCCAATGCGGAGCAGCCGCGCACTTATGGCGTGCGCGCGGGTTTCCGCTTCTGAAAATTTGCGGCTCCGGCACCCTTGATATTCCTGCATGCGGGAATTAAAGGGGTGCCGGAAGAGAGGATGGTGATGATGGCGAAGGTGACCGATCTGCAATATGTGGCTCTGGCAGTGCCGGATCTGGCGGCTGAGCGGGCGTTTTTCGCCACAACCTGGGGCCTGGAGGAAGTGGCGGAGCAGGACGGCAAGGTGTATTTCGCCGCCGCCGCATCGCCGCACCCCTATGTGATCCGCTTGCGGCAGGATGACGAGAAGAAGACCGATCTCGTCGGCTTCACCGCTGCCAGCACGGCCGATGTCGATGCGCTGTACGCGCAGGTGCAGGCGTCCGGCGCGCGCATCATCAGCGCGCCCGGCCCGGCGGAGGGACCGGGCGGCGGCTATGCCTTCCGCTTCTTCGACCCCGATGGGCGGGCGCTGGAAATCGTCAGCGGCGCGGCGCAGCGTACGCCGCGCGACCTCGCCCGCGACGAGGCCATCCCGCTGCACATCAGCCATGTGGTCTTTCATTCGCCCCAGCATAAGGAACTGGAGCAATGGTATCGGGATGTGCTGGGCTTCCGGCTGTCCGACTGGCTGGGCGATTTCATGGTCTTCCTGCGGTGCAACAGCGCGCATCACCGTCTGGCCATCCTGCCGGGGCCGCCGGCGCTCAACCATATCGCGTTCGACGTGCGCTCGGTGGACGATCTCATGCGCGGCCTGGCGCGGATGACCGGTGCAGGGGTCACTCTCCAGTGGGGGCCGGGGCGTCACACGGCGGGCAACAACACCTTTACATATTACACCTCGCCCAACGGCAATACGGTCGAATATACGTCCGATCTGGAAGAGGTGGACGAGGCGAGCTGGGAGCCGCAGATTTACAAGCCCGGTCTCGAGGTGATGGACCAGTGGGGGACTGGCCGGATCATCCCGGGCAATAAGCCGCACGCCGAGATGGCCCCCGACAAGGGGCTGTGGCAGGTGCCGGCATGATCGCGACGGCGCTCATCGTCGGCGGCGGTGTAGGGGGGATGGCCGCCGCGCTCGCGCTCCATGGCAAGGGCGTGGCGGTCACTCTCATCGATGCCGATCCGCACTGGCGGGTCTATGGTGCGGGGATCAGCGTCACTGGTCTTTCCCTGCGCGCCTTCGACGATCTGGGGATTCTCGAGGATGTGCGGGCGCGAGGCCATGTCGGCGCGGGCATGCGCGGGCGAGCTGTCGACGGGACCATCCTGTTCGAGGCGCCGGTGGCGGACAATCCGACGCCGATCCAGTCCGGCGGCGGCATCATGCGCCCGGTGCTGCACGACATTCTCTCGGCGCGGGTTCGCGCAGCCGGCATCGACGTGCGGCTCGGCCTGCGGGTCGCTGCGTTCGAGGATGACGGCGCAGGCATCGATGTGCGGTTCGACGACGGCTCTGCCGGCCGCTACGATCTGCTTGTGGGCGCCGATGGCATTTACTCCCAGACGCGGCAGGCGCTCTTCCCCGAGGCGCCAGCGCCGCGCTTCACCGGCCAGGGCTGCTGGCGCGCCGTTGCGCCCCGGCCGGCCGGCATGGACCGCACGGAGATGTTCTTCGGCGGGCCGGTCAAGCTGGGCTTCAATCCGGTGTCCGCCACGCACATGTATCTCTTCGCGCTCGAGCATGTGCCGGACAATCCGCACTTCGCCGAGGACGCGCTGGTCGAGCACCTGAAAGGCCTGCTCGCACCATTCGGCGGCTATGTGGCGCAGGTCCGGGAGGGGCTGGGGCCGGAGTCGCTGGTGAATTATCGTCCGCTCGAATGGCAGTTGCTCGCCGACCCCTGGTTCAAGGGGCGCGCGGTGGTCATTGGCGACGCCGCTCATGCCACCACGCCGCACATGGCCTCCGGCGCGGGCATGGCGGTGGAAGACGGGCTGGTGCTGGCCGACGAACTCGCCCGGGGCGACACGGTCGACGCCGCGCTGCGGGCCTTCATGGCACGGCGCGTCGAGCGGGCCCGGCTCGTGGTGGAGAACTCCGTGCGGATCGGCGAGATCGAAATGAGCGGCGGCGATCAGGTGGCCGCCAACCAGATGCTGGGCGGCACTCTGGCGCGGCTCGCCGAGCCCTATTGAGCTGTTCGAGGACGGAATGATGACCGGATATGCGCTTGCGACGCTGTCGCTGGATGGGACAGCGCAGGCTGTGGCAGTGCGCGATGGCCGGGCGCTGCCGCTGGCGCCGCTCGGGCTGGCGAATGACCTGCTGGCCCTGATCGACCGCTGGGACGAGACGCGCGCGGTCATCGGCCGGATCGACGAGGCGGCCTGGCAAGCCGCGCCGCCGCTTGACGAGGCGGCGGTGCTCGCGCCCTATCGGCCACGCCAGGTCTTCTGCACGGGCGCCAATTATCGCAAGCATGTGATCGGCCTCATCATGGGCGATCCTGCGATGCGGACCGCCGAGCATGACGCGATGACGCCCGAGCAGTTGCGCGCCCATGCCGAGCAGGTGATGGACGAGAAGGCCGCGAACGCGACGCCTTTCTGCTTCCTCAAGCTGCCCTCCTGCGTGGTCGGGCCGAATGACGACGTGATCCTGCCGCGCAATGTCGCCAAGCCGGATTGGGAGCTGGAACTGGGCGTCGTGATCGGCAAACGCTGCCATCATGTGACGCCGCAGCAGGCCATGGATCATGTCGCCGGCTTTGCCGTGGTCAATGACGTGACCGCGCGCGAACTGATCTTCCGGCGCGATGGCTCGGCCATCGGCCCCGACTGGCTCTCTGGCAAGAGTTTCCCGACGTTCCTGCCGTTCGGCCCGCTGATCGTGCCCAAGGAAGCCGTGGCCGATCCCTATGCGCTCAACATCCGGCTGTCGGTGAACGGCAAGGTCTATCAGGACGAGAGCACGGCCGACATGATGATCAGCATCGAACGCCAGATCGCCTATCTCTCCGAGCGGGTGATCCTGCAGCCGGGCGATCTCCTCTGCACCGGCTCGCCTTATGGCAACGGTTCCGCCTTCGGCGTCTTTCTCCAGCCGGGCGACCGCATGGAAGGATCGATCACCGGCCTGGGCACGCAGCGCAATCGCTGTGTCGCTGAGGACGCCAGCTAAGGTTTGTCCGGGTCGCGGGGGCGGCGCCCGGTCGCTTCCAGGGCGGCCCCTGCATTGGATGCTGACCCCCTTATCCGTCATTCCCGCGAAAGCGGGAATTCAGCCCCGAGCCGCCTTCGGATTGCCTGCGCAAACTGACGTTAATCGGACTCCCCAACGCCGCGCATGGCCCGGCCAAAGGGTCGCGGCCCTGTTCAGACGTCGCGCCGGCGCAACCCATCCAACAGTAGACGCACGGCAAAGGCCTCATAGCGCTTTTCCAGCTCGGCCATATCCGTGCCCTCCGGTGCCAGCATCTTCACCACCGGCGCGCCGGAATGGAAGAAGTCGCTGATGCCGACGACCGCGAGATGGAGGAAAAGTGCGTCGAACGGATCGAGTGCTTCGCCGCCGTCGCGCGCCTTGATCTCCTCATAGACGGCGACGGGCGTGCGCTGCCACTCGCGCAGCTTCTGCTGGATTTCCGCCGATTTGGCGCTGCTCAGTTCCTCTGTCATCAGCCGCTGCATATATTTGGCGGAGCGCGTGAACCGGAAGGTTTGGTGCATGAACGCCTCGAGTTGCGCCGTGGGCGTCAGATCCTCGCGCGGGGCGGCGTTTTCCTCATGTTCGGCGATCTGCTCGGCCACTTCGAACAGCAGCGCCTCGCGGTTGCCGAAATAATAGCGGATCAGCGCCGGATCGACGCCCGCTTCCCGTCCGATGGCGGCGATCGTGACCTGCGCGGGCGTCAGCTCCTGCAGCAATTTGCGTGTCGCCGCGATCAGGGCTTCGCGCCCTACCCCGTTTTTCGCCGCGATCGGGCGCCCCTTGCTGCGCTTGGCCTGCTTGCTGCTTGTCATCTATCGGCGATTAGCGGCAAACTTAATTCTTGAGAACAGGAATAAAGCCGTTAAGAACGGCCGGGGAGACGGGAGAGGAATGATGGCAAACTGGCCGTTCACGCAGGGCGTCCATGATATCGGCAATGGCGTTTACGGCTATGTCCAACCCGATGGCACATGGGGCTGGTCCAATGCCGGGCTGGTCGCCTCCCGGGGCGAGACGCTGCTGGTCGACACGCTCATGAGCCGCGCGCTGACGCGTACCATGCTGGAGGACTTTGCGCGGGTGCCCGGCGGGCAGCAGATCGACCGGCTCGTCAACACCCATGCCAATCCCGATCATTTCGTGGGCAACGGCCTGGTCGCGGACGCGGAGATCATTGCGACACGCGAAACGGCCGCGGAGATGGCGCGGTTCGATCCGCCGCAGTTCGCCAGCCTGCCGGACAACTGGGAGAAGATGGGCGATGCCGGCGCCTTTCTCTACGAGACCATGGGGCGCAAGTTCGACTGGAGCGACCTGGACTCGGTGGCTCTGCCCAACCGCACCTTCGAGCAGCGGCTCTCGCTGACCGTCGGCGACAAAAGCGTCGAGCTGATCGAGCTGGGGCCGGCCCATACCACGTCGGACATCATTGCCTGGCTCCCCGAGGATCGTGTCGTGTTCACGGGCGACCTGCTGTTCAACGAAGGCCATCCGATCATGTGGGAAGGGCCGATCGAGAACTGGATCGCCGCCTGCGACTATATCGCCGCGCTCGATCCGCAGGTGGTCGTGCCGGGCCACGGACCGATTACCGACAAGAGTGCCGTCGCCAACCTCAAGGCCTATTTCGTCTATGTGCGCGACGAGGCGCGGCGCCGCTACGAGGCAGGCCTGGGCTGGAAGGAGGCCGCGCGCGACATCAACATGCGCGAATATCGGGGCTGGACCGATCCCGAGCGCATTGTCGCCAATGTCTTCTCGCTCTATCGCCAATGGGGTGCGGATCTGCCAGCCGAAGACGCCCGAGACCTGTTCGGCGAGATGGGCCGATACAGTCGCGAGCTGGCGGCGCATTCAGGGAGCTGCGGCCATGACCACTAATCTCAATGCCACACATGACCCCGCGCGCCGCGCGTGGCTCGCCTCAGCCAACGCGCCGGATACCGATTTCCCGATCCAGAACCTGCCCTTCGGCCGGTTCACGGCAGCGGGGCGGACGCGTGGCGGGGTCGCACTGGGCGACGCGATCATTGATCTTGCGGCGCTGCTGGAGACGGGTCTGCTCGATGGCCCCGCCGCACAGGCCGCGCGGGCGGCCGAGGGCGAGACACTGGCGCCGCTGCTGGCGTGCGCGCCGGCTGCGGTCAGTGCGTTGCGCGCGCGCCTCTCCGACTTGTTTCGCGCGGATGGCCCCGGCGACCGCGCGGTGCTGGAAGGCTGCCTCGTTGCCATGGAGGAGGCAACGCTGCTGATGCCGCTCAAGCCCACGGCGTTCACCGATTTCTGCACGTCCATCGATCATATCATCCGCATGGGCGGCGGTCCGCCCAAGCTGGCGGCGATGAGTCTGCCGGTCGCTTATAACGGGCGCGCCAGCTCGGTGGTGGCGAGCGGGACGCCAGTGGTGCGGCCCAACGGCCAGTTCGAGCAGCCGCCGGGCAGTGGCGAGGTTCGGTTCGGCCCCGAGCCGATGCTGGATTTCGAGCTGGAGTTCGGCGCATGGCTGCGCTCCGGCAATCCGCTGGGCGAGCCGCTCGGCATGGCCGAGGCGGAGGCCGCGCTGTTCGGCTGCTGCCTGGTCAATGACTGGTCCGCGCGCGGCATCCAGTTCTTCGAATCCATTCTCGGGCCGCATCTTGGCAAATCCTTCCTGACCACGATCAGCCCGTGGATCGTCACCATGGAGGCGCTGGCGCCGTTCCGCATGGCGGCGCGCGGGCGTACGGCGGAAGAAGCGCCCATCGCTGCCTATCTGCTCGACACCGATGACCGCGCGCGGGGTGGCATCGCCATCGAACTGACAGCCGAGCTGGCGAATGCCGCCGGCGCATCGAGCCGCATCGTGCGGACGAACCTGCGCGATCTGTTCTGGACGCTGGCCCAGATGGTGGCGCACCAGGCCTCCAACGGTGCCCCGCTCGAACCGGGCGACCTGATCGCGACTGGCACCGTGTCCGGCCCGGAGCCGGAGTCCCGTGCGTGCCTCGCCGAGATCACCCTGCGCGGTGGCGCGCCCATCGTGCTGCCCGACGGAAGCCACCGCACGATGTTGGAGGATGGCGACACGCTAACGCTGCGTGGCCGTGCGATGGCGGAGGGTTTCGTTTCCATCGGCTTCGGCGCCTGCGCCGGCACCATCCAGCCCGCACGTTTGACGAACGAGAGCCTGTCATGAGCATCACCACCTGTGGAACGCGCAAGCCCATTCCGGTCGAGGCGCGCGGCAAGCACCTCGTCGTGGACATTCATTGCCATCTCGGCATCCCCGCGGCGGACGCGATCGTGCAGGCGCGCTATCCCGGCCCGCCGCCCGGCATCAACGATTTCACCAATGCCCGCACGAGCGAGGTCAACCGGGCGCAGTTCGCCGCCATCGGCCGCACGCTCAACACGCTCGATACGCGGCTGGCGGACATGGATCGGCTCGGGATCGACGTGCAGGCGCTTTCTCCCAGCCCGGGGCAATATTTCTATTTCGCCGATGCCGAGACCGGCCGCGCTGCCGCGCAGGCGGTCAATGACGGCATGGCGCAGGCCGTGGCGCAGCATCCCGACCGGCTCGTGGGCATGGGGACGGTGCCGCTCCAGAATGTCGAAATGGCGATTGCCGAGATGCGCCGCTGCGTGAAGGAGCTGGATCTGCGGGGGATCGAGATCGGCTCCAACGTCAACGGCGTCGATTTCCATGCCGAGCATCTGCGCCCCTTCTGGGCCGCCGCCGAGGAACTGGGCGTTCTCCTCTTCATCCATCCCCTCGGCTTCACGCACGCGGAGCGGATGAGCGATTATTATTTCAACAACCTGATCGGCAATCCGCTCGAATCCACGCTCGCCGTGGGCCATCTCATTTTCGGCGGCGTGCTGGATCGCTATCCGGGCCTTCGGATCTGCGTTGCGCATGGCGGCGGCTATATCCCCGGCTATTGGGGACGCATGGATCATGGCTGGCGCGCGCGCGGCGATTGCAGTGAGCATTGCCAGCACGCGCCCTCCACTTATCTGCGCCGGCTATGGCTTGATACGCTGGTGTTCGATCAGGACCAGCTCGACAGTCTGGTGCGCACGCATGGCGCAGACAAGCTCTGCCTGGGCACTGATTATCCCTTCGATATGAGCGAGCCCGACCCGGTGGGCTTCCACGCCCGGCTCGACGAAGCGGACAAGGCGCGGATTCTCGGGCTCAATGCCGCGGACTTGCTTGGGCTGGAGGTGACGCCGGAGCACGGACGCCGCAGTTGAGCGTCCGGCCGGCTGCGAGGTGAATGGCGTGCGGGAGGGCGCTTGCCGGCGCGCTTCCGCCGTCGTTCATTCTGTATATCGCCGACGATCAGCCATCAGCCTTGCCGCGACGGCATCGACGCATCGCTCACCGGAACGCCGGGCAGGAAAAAGGCCGGGAATCCTGTGATCCCCGGCCTTTTGAACTCTGCCGGATCTATGGCCCGCGACCTCCCGTTACTGGCAGGCCAGGCACTCGTCATAATCGGTCGCCTCGGCTTCGATCCTGCGCAGCTCGGGCGTGTTGTCCGCCTCGACCCCGCCTGCGAATCCCGCCCGCTGCACTGACTTCGAGCGGAGATAATAGAGCGACTTGATACCCAGCTCCCAGGCGCGGAAGTGGAGCATGAGCAGATCCCATTTCTCGACGTCGGCGGGAATGAACAGGTTGAGCGACTGCGCCTGGTCGATAAAGGGCGTGCGATCGGCCGCGAGTTCCACCAGCCAGCGCTGGTCGATCTCGAAGCTGGTCTTGAACACGTCCTTTTCTTCCTGGCTCAGGAAGTCGAGATGCTGGACCGAGCCGCCGCGCTCCAGGATGGAGTTCCACACATTGGTCGAATCCTTGCTCTTCAGCGCCAGCAGCTTCTCCAGATAGGGGTTCTTGACGATGAAGCTGCCCGAGAGCGTCTTGTGCGTGTAGATGTTCGCCGGGATCGGTTCGATGCAGGCGGAGGTGCCGCCGCAGATGATGCTGATCGAGGCGGTCGGCGCGATGGCCATCTTGCAGGAAAAGCGCTCCATCACGCCCTGGTCGGCGGCGTCCGGGCAGGGGCCGCGCTCCTGGGCGAGCAGCATCGAAGCCTCATTGGCCTTGGCGCTGATGTGCTTGAAGATCCTGAGGTTCCAGCTCTTGGCCATGGCGCCTTCGAACGGAATGCCACGCGCCTGCAGAAAGCTGTGGAAGCCCATCACGCCCATGCCGACCGAGCGCTCGCGCTCGGCGCTGTATTTGGCGCGGGCCATCTCGTCCGGCGCGCGGTCGATATAGTCCTGCAGCACATTGTCGAGGAAGCGCATCACGTCCTCGATGAAGCGCTTGTCGCCATTCCACTCGTCCCAGGTCTCCAGGTTGAGCGAGGAGAGGCAGCACACCGCCGTGCGGTCGTTGCCAAGCTGGTCACGGCCGGTGGGCAGCGTGATCTCCGAGCACAGGTTGGAAGTGGAGACCTTGAGCCCCACATCGCGATGATGCTTGGGCATCGCGCGGTTCACCGTGTCGGCGAAGACGATATAGGGCTCGCCGGTGGCCAGCCGCGTCTCGACCAGCTTCTGGAACAGGCTGCGCGCATCGACCTTGCCGCGCACGCTGCCGTCCTTGGGGCTCTTCAGCTCGAATTCGGCGCCGTCGCGCACCGCTTCCATGAAGGCGTCGGTGATGAGCACGCCATGGTGCAGGTTGAGCGCCTTGCGGTTGAAGTCGCCGCTCGCCTTGCGGATCTCCAGGAACTCCTCGATCTCCGGGTGCGAGATGTCGAGATAACAGGCCGCCGAGCCGCGCCGCAGTGACCCCTGCGAAATCGCGAGGGTGAGCGAATCCATCACGCGCACGAAGGGAATGATGCCACTGGTCTTGCCGTTGAGGCCGACCGGCTCGCCGATGCCGCGCACTGCGCCCCAATAGGTCCCGATGCCGCCGCCGCGCGAGGCGAGCCACACATTCTCGTTCCAGGTGTTGACGATGCCTTCTAGGCTGTCGTCCACGCTGTTGAGATAGCAGCTGATCGGCAGGCCGCGCCCGGTGCCGCCGTTGGAGAGCACCGGCGTCGCCGGCATGAACCAGAGGCGCGAGATATAGTCGTAGAGCCGCTGGGCGTGCTCCTGGTCGTCGGCATAGGCGGCCGCGACGCGGGCGAACAGATCCTGGAAGGATTCGCCGGGCAGCAGATAGCGGTCCTTGAGCGTCTCCTTGCCGAATTCGGTGAGGAGCGCGTCGCGGCTCGCATCCGTCGTCACATCGAAGCGGCGCGCGTCGATGCTGTTGGTGCTCGATGCCTTCTTGCCGCGCGCGGGCTTGGCCGCGACGGCACCCTGGGCCGACGTTGCCACCGGCGTGCTGTCCGTGTCGCGAGAGGTCGCGGCATCCGCTGTCTGCTCAGCCTGCAAATCCCGAAACTCCATGTCCAAGACCCCCAATGTTCTTTCTTCGTTCGATTTAATCAAGCCCCCGCGCATAACGCGCCGGCGCTATTTCAGTTCGCCTTGGCAGGGGCGTCAACGATCCCTGCGCCGAACCGAGCTCGACGCGACAGGCACAAATTGTTGAGTGGCTCCCCTTACCGAACCACCACTGATAGTGCCACACTGGATTCGGGATGCAAGGTGTAAAGAGCAGATTAGGGTTTCGGTTCGTCGATGGAAAGGGGGTGCGGCGCGTCGCTCCGGCGTGTTGCAGCGCGGCGACGCGCGCGCTTCCGCCGCCTTCGCGAATTGCAAGGTCAAAAGGGCGGCGTGAAAATATTTTGCCGCGTTCAGACCGGGCCGCCGGGTTCCATGAATCCGCGCAGCGCGTGCTTGGCAAAGCGCCCAACGGGGCCTTATGGTCAGCGGCTTCAATTCGCCGCATCGTCCCACGATGCATCGTCTTCTGACAGGGGCCCGCATCATGTCGCCATCGCTCGTCATCACTCTCCTGATCGTCCTGGCCGCGGCGATCATCCTCTTCTGGCTGATCCGTTCGCGCGGCAATACTGCCGGTCGCCACATCGACACGAGCATGACGGCCATCGGGGCGGCGACCGAGGCCGTGGAAGACGTGGTGGAGGCGATCGTCGACAAGGTGGAAGATGTCCGGGCCCAGCCCGCGCCCGCCGCGCCGCCGCCGCCGGCCGCTGCGCCTGTGGTCGCCGCGCCGCCATCCGGCGCAGCCGACGACCTGCGCCAGCTCAAGGGCGTGGGGCCCAAGCTGGCCGCGCGCCTGGGCGAGCTGGGCATCACGCGATTCGACCAGATCGCCGCGCTGGGCCCGGCCGAGATCACCGCGCTCGATGCGCAGCTCGGGACGTTCAAGGGACGCATCACCCGCGACAACTGGGTGGAGCAGGCCGGCTATCTCGCGCGGGGGGACATCGCCGGGTTCGAGGCCCGGTTCGGCAAGCTCGACAGCGCCGCCAATCGCTGAGCGGAGCCCGTCATCATGAATTCAAGCCCCGGCGCGCCGGCTGCCGCGCGTCCGGCCGATCGCCTGCCCATCGGCCAGATCGTGCTGCTCGCGGCACTGACCGCGATCTTGCCGGCATCCATCGACGGCCTCTCGCCCGCGCTACCCGCACTGGCGGACACGCTCGCCGTGGAGGCGACGCGCACGTCCACGGCGATGAGCGCCTTCGTCATCAGCTTCGCGCTCGCCCAACTGGTTGGCGGCATGCTCGCCGATGCGCTGGGCCGCCGTCCGGTTATTCTCGTCGGGTTGCTCGTTTATGCGCTGGCAGGCGTGTTGGCCGCGCTGGCGCCCAGCTACGAGTGGCTGCTTGCCGCACGGGTGTTGCAGGGGCTGGGCTCGGCCATGGCCGTGCTGCTTGCCCGCACCATCGTGCGCGACCAGCTCCCGCGCGAGGCGGCAGCGCGCGCACTGGCGCTCATCGGCGTGCTGTTCGGCGTCGTCCCCATTCTGGCGCCGCTCGCGAGCGGCGCGCTGGTCGAACTGGGTGGGGCGCGAGCGCCGTTTCTTGCCATGACGGCGATGGCGGTGATCGTGTGGCTCGTCAGCGTCGCGCGCTTGCCCGAGACACTGCCGGTGGGCAAACGCCTGCCGCTCGACCCGGCGGGGCTGTTCCGCTCGCTTGCCGAGCTGGTGCGTTCACCCGCGCTCATGGCCTATGTCGTCGGCAACGCCTTTGCCTATAGCGGCATCCTGCTCTTCTCCTCGGCCGCGCCGGAGGTGTTCATTGGCCATCTCGGCTTTGCCGCGGGCGGTTTCGCGCTGCTGTTAGCGCTCTCGACGCTGGGCTTCATGGCCGGCAATGTCGCCTCTTACCGGCTGGTGCACCATCGCGGCGTGGACGGAACGGCGCGCATCGGCACGCTGTTCCAGCTCGCCGGGCCGGCGGTCATGCTCGGGGCGGTATCGCTCTGGCCGGGCGCCTGGGCCGCGCTTATCCTGCCGCAGATGCTCTACACTTTCGGCTGGGGTATCGTGCAGCCGCAGACGCAGGCGGGCGCCCTCTCGACGCATCCCGAGCGGATTGGCCAGGCCTCGGCTCTGCTCGGCTTCGTCCAGCTCGCCCTTTCCGGCGCCTTTGTCGCGCTCTTTGCGCGCCTCACCGATGGCCTGCCTTTCAGCCTTGCGCTCGGCATGGCGTTCTGCGGCGCGATGGCGGTGCTCATCAGCTGGCGCTTCATTGGCCGCGTGCGGCCCTGACAGCCGCCATCCTCGGCGCTAAGCAGAGGGGACGGGACGCGTGACCGGCAGAGTCGCGCGCGGAGGGGCACATGGATCTTGAGCTGGTAACCGACAGGCTGCTCTTCCCCGAGGGGCCGATTGCTTTGGCGGACGGGTCCGTGCTGGTCGTGGAGATTGCGCGGCGCACGCTCACGCGGGTCGCGGCGGATGGCACGCTCAGCATCGTTGCCGAGCTGGGCGGCGGACCGAATGGTGCGGCGCTGGGCCCCGACGGCAAGGTCTATGTCGTCAACAATGGCAACGCCTTCACTTTCCCCGAACGCTGGCAGGAGGAGGGCAAGCTCGGCCTTCCCGAGCAGTATGAGGGCGGCTTCATCCAGCGCGTCGATCCGGTAACGGGCGCGGTCGAGACACTCTACGACCAGTGCGACGGGCTGCCGCTCAACGCGCCGAACGACATCGTGTTCGATGCGGACGGGAATTTCTGGTTCACCTGCTTTGGCTATACCGACGGCGAGACGCGGCGGCTGGGCGGCATCTACCACGCCCGCGCGGATGGCAGCGGCATCACCCGCTGGCGCAGCGAGCAGATCTCGCCCAATGGCATCGGTCTCTCGCCCGATGGCGGCATGCTCTACTGGGTCGATTCGATGATGCAGCGCTGCTGGGCCGCGCGCGTGACGGCGCCCGGTGTGCTGGAGCCGGCGGCGGGCCACATGGCGGGCCGCGTGGTGGTGAACCTGCCGGGCATGCAATGGTTCGACAGCCTCGCGCTGGAAGAAGACGGCCGCATCTGCGCCGCGACGCTGTTCAACGGCGGCATCATGGTGATCGATCCGGCGACGGGCGCATATGAGCATGTCCCCGTGCCCGATCCTATCACCACCAACATCTGCTTCGGTGGGCCGGACATGCGCACGGCCTGGATCACCGGCTCGGCGACCGGCACACTGTTCCGGTGTCGCTGGCCCCGGCCGGGGCTGCGCCTCAATTTCCAGCAGGGTTGAACGGCGTGAAGGCGAGCTGCGCCGGCAGGTCCGCCATCATCTGCGCGATCAGCAGATTGTCCGCCGGCTGGCCATAAGCATGAACATAGATGTCCGTGAGCCAGGCATGCACCGTCTCGCGCGCGATCGCGTCGTGGCTGGTGAGCGCCAGCAGGTCCATCGGCGGCGGCGTTTCGCTGCCCAGCGCCGGCATGCGGTAGGCGAGGCCGGCCAGCTGCCGACAGCCCTGCCGCGCATAGAAGCGCTTGCGGCGGCGGCGCTGGGCAAGATCGGGTGCGCCGGAGTCACCGTCGCTTTCCACTTCGACGAGCAGCGCGCGGCCTTCCGCCAGCGCTGCGACGCGTGCGAACAGCGCTGACCCCAGCCCGCCGCCCCGCGCGGAAGCGGAGACGGCGAGATAATCGAGCAGGGCGATCGGCTGCGTCCGTGCACGATAGAGCACCAGCAGGCCAACCGGCTCGGCCTCCCGGATCGCGAGCTCGACAACCCAGTCCGCCTGCTGCGCCATGGCAAGGATGGCAGCGTCAGGCTTACGCTCGCTGGCGGGCAGGGCTTCATGATAGAGCGCGAAGAAGGCCGCGCGTTCGCCGGGCGATGCCGCGCCCAACGGGAGGAAACGGAGCGCGGCGGCTCCGTCCGTCATGCCCGCTCCAGCAGGCCTTCGTCCGCGATCTTCTTCTGCCAGACGAGCGGAGCGAGCTGGTGGACATTCTGCCCCGCGCTGTCGACCGCCACGGTGACGGGGAAGTCCTTCACCTCGAACTCGTAGATGGCTTCCATGCCCAGATCCTCGAAGCCGACCACGCGCGACCCCTTGATGGCGCGGGCGACCAGATAGGCCGCGCCGCCCACCGCCATAAGATAGGCGCTCTGGTGATCGCGGATGGCGTCCACTGCCATGGGACCGCGCTCGGCCTTGCCGACCATCGCCAGCAGGCCCTGCTCCAGCATCATGCGGGTGAACTTGTCCATGCGCGTCGCCGTGGTGGGGCCGGCCGGGCCGACAATCTCCTCGCCCACCGGATCGACGGGGCCGACATAATAGATGACGCGGCCCTTGAAATCGACCGGCAGCGTCTCGCCGCGCGCCAGCATGTCCTGGATGCGCTTGTGCGCGGCGTCGCGGCCCGTGAGCATCTTGCCGCTCAGCAGCAGCCGGTCGCCCTGCTTCCAGCCCTGCACCATCTCGGGCGTCAGGGCATCGAGATCGACGCGGATGGCGCTGCTGTCCGGCGCCCAGTCGACCTTGGGCCAGGCAGAGAGGTCCGGCGTCTCCAGATAGGCTGGGCCCGAGCCGTCGAGGGTGATGTGCGCATGGCGCGTGGCGGCGCAATTGGGGATCATCGCAATGGGCTTATTGGCCGCGTGGCAGGGCGCGTCCATGATCTTGACGTCGAGAATGGTGGCGAGCCCGCCCAGCCCCTGTGCGCCGATGCCGAGCGCATTCACCTTGTCGAAAATCTCGATGCGCAGCGCCTCGATGTCGTTCTGCGGCCCGCGCGCCTTGAGCTGGCCCATATCGATGGGATCCATCAGCGCCTTCTTGGCGAGGTGGACGCAATGCTCAGCCGTGCCGCCGATGCCGATGCCGAGCATGCCGGGCGGGCACCAGCCCGCCCCCATCTGCGGGATCATCTCAAGCACCCAGTCGACGATATTGTCGCTGGGGTTCATCATCTTGAACTTGCTCTTGGCCTCGCTGCCGCCGCCCTTGGCCGCCACATCGATGCTGACGCTCGCGCCCGGCACCATCTCGACATGGAGCACGCTGGGGGTGTTGTCGCGCGTATTGCGCCGCGTGAACGCCGGGTCGGCCAGAACGGAAGCGCGCAGCTTGTTCTCCGGGTGGAGATAGGCGCGCCGCACGCCGTCGTCGATCACCTCCTGGAGCGATCTGGAGGTGTCGTCCAGACGGCAGTCCATGCCCCATTTCACGAACACGTTGACGATGCCGGTGTCCTGACAGATCGGCCGGTGCCCCTCGGCGCACATGCGGCTGTTGGTGAGGATCTGCGCGATGGCGTCCCGTGCCGCCGGGCCCTGCTCCGCCTCATAGGCTTCGCCCAGCGCGCGGATATAGTCCATCGGATGATAGTAGCTGATGAACTGGAGCGCATCGGCGACGCTCTCGATGAGATCGGCGGTCTTGATCGTGACGGTCATGCTGGAAAATCCCTTTCTGCCGGCGCGGATAAGCCCCTCGCGCCCCCCGTTCAAGGGTCGCGGCCGACCCGCCTTGCGGCGCGCGCCAGACGCGGCATAGTGGCCGCTCCTGAGAGGCGCCTGGCGAGGGCCGCGAGAAGGGGAACAATCATGGGCGAATTTCTGCGTATCTGCTTCGTGGGCCTGATCGTCGGCCTGCTGGCCCGGTTTCTCGTGCCGGGCGACGATTCCATGGGGCTCGTCGCCTCGATGCTGCTGGGCTTTGGCGGGTCTGTCGTGGGCGGACTGGTGCCGCGCCTCTTTGGCGGCAAGCGCGCGAGCGAGCCGTTCAGCCCCGCCGGCTTCGGCGGATCGCTGTTGGGCGCGATCCTGCTGGTGCTCGCCGCCCGCGCTTTCTTCTGAGGGTGGACTGTAGAGCCCCGGGGCAGCTTCCCAGTGCTCCTGCGGGGCAGCACGGACGGCAAAATCTAATGACTTTGGTCGGCCCGTAGCGCGAACAGGGGCAGCGCGGTTGCCTCGGTCTCGCTGAACGCAATGCGGAAGACATCGCGTAGCGTGCGGGCATAGTCCGCTGGCGTGGCGATGGCCTGTTCGGTCTTCACGCCGCCGCGATGCAGTGTCAGCGCCCGGTCGGTCATGGCGGCAAAGCCGTCAGGCAGGACGATGCTGGCGATGTGCAGCGTGGTGAAGCGCGTGCCCGGCCGGGTCGAGGTCCAGTGATTGCATTGTTCAAGGTCGTCCGGCGCGACATGGGCGAGGTCGAAGCTGTACTGCGGCTGCCAGTCCTCGTGCGGAGCGGCGCGGCCGTCGGTGGCGCCATGTGGCCCGGCGCGCTCGATCAGCCATTCGCCGGCCAGTGTGCCCGGCTCGCCCACCCGGCGCAGGCGGTGGCGGGCGCCGTCGGCGGGAGAGGCGGCCTGCGCGCCATCGACCAGCGGCAGGGCAGGGAGGTCGCTGCCGCCGAAGCCGCCCTCGGCGATCCAGGGCTGGCCCTCCAGCGTGACCAGCAGCGTCACATGGCTGCGCACCGGCACGGCATCGGCCGCCGCCCCCAGCCTAACGCGCGCCAGCAAGGGGCGTAGAGGATAGCCCATTTCACGCAGCATGTCGGCCAACAGCCGGTTCTGCTCGAAGCAATAGCCCCCGCGCCGGCGCGTCACCAGCTTGTCGAATACGCTGTCGCCATCGATGCGGATGGGCCGGCCCAGACGCACATCGAGATTCTCGAAGGCGATGGCCCGGCGATGCGCCGCCAGCAAGGCGCCCAGCCCTTCGGCCGAGACCGGCGGCGGCGCATCGAGCCCGATGCGGGCGAGATAGGCAGAGAGGCGCGCGGAGGGGCTGGACGGGCTGGGCATGCTGGACATGGCCCCGCTTTGCCACGCCGGGCGCGGTGGCTCAATCGGCTGGATGGCCAGAGAGTTTGTCAAGGATGTAAGACAGGGGGCGAGGCTGCCGGGCGCAACGCTTCTGCTCCGAGCACCCCGCCGAGGCACCGGCGATCCTTGGGCGCCGCGTCAAGGGTGCCGATGCGGCACTCCGATCCTGTTTTGATTCGTGACGGCCGGCCCGGTTTGGCTGGCCTTTCCTAGGGAAGCCCCGGGCATCGGCCTTCTTGCAGATCAGAACGTCGCGGGTGCCGAGCCAGACCGGCGTTGTCGTCGCCATCTCCGCCCCGCTCCCGGCGCGCGTCTGGTCAGTCGTTGTCAGGCCCCACGCAGTAGAAGGCCAGCTTGTTGCCGTCGAGATCCCGGACATAAGCAACATAGAAGGCATTGACGCCCTCCATGCCGCGCAGGCCCGGGGCGCCTTCGTCCTTGCCGCCCAGCTCGATCGCCTTGGCGTAGAGCGTGCGCACCTTCTCGCGCGTGCGCTGGCCCAGCGCGACCATGGCGCCGTTGCCCGCACTGGCAGGTCCACCGTTGAAGGGAATGGCGACGCCGAAGATCGGGGTTTCCCAATTGACGCCCCAGCCCGCCAGACGCGGCGTCTCGAGCATACGGTTCACGCCCACGGTTGCGAACAGCGCATCGTAAAAGGCCAGAGCCCGCTGCATGTCGTTGGTGCCGACCAAAGTATAGCCGATCAGCATGTTGTCGTGCTCCTTCCACCCCACGACAGATCCGGCGCGGTCGAGACACGGAGCGCATCGGTCCGGCTTCCAGTACCGGCGCGACTCTCCGAATGTCCTTTTCTTCCGCTTCCGCGCTCTCTTCGCCGCCGGACGGCACCGCCCGGCTCGACATCGCGCCAGATCCTGCCTTCCCCGACAGGCGAGGGAAGGCGAAAATGGCCGCAGCCCATATGGGAGGCGGCTGTGCGCTCGGCATGTCGTCCCTCATGTCGAGCGACGGACTTTTACATCGACGCAGTCAAAAAACCAACGCTCCTTGCGTGCGAAATCGGCACGCGCAGCACGGACTGTCTCTTATTTGAACGGATTGAACCGCGCGACCGCCCGGTAGAGCTTGGGCGGCATCCAGTCGCGCAGCAGATGATCGAACTGCACGCGCCGGTCCTGCCGGTCGCTCGTGCCACTGCGCGTCTTGAACACCGTTGTGCGATCCGGCAGCGTGCGCAGGCCTTCGACATTGGCGGTGTAATAATAAGTGGCGATGGACTTGCGCGAGCGGTCCGGCGGGCAGGTCAGCGGATCGGGCTGACCGTGATAGCTGTCCAGCGCGGTGTTGAAGACCACGGCGCGGCCAATGAGCGGCGCGATCTTGTGCCAGCGCTTCTCCATCTTCTGGTCCCACAGCTCCAGGTCGCCGCCATAATCGGGCGACCAGTCATCGTTGAGATAGACCAGCAGGTTGAGCCGCCGCTCGACATTCATGCGCTTGTGCTGGTTGAAGTCGGCATGAATGCCCAGATGGCCGCCGGCGAGCGTCTCATGCAGGCCGCCGCCGACATAATAGGGGTCGGCGATCAGATGCTTGATGCCCGTCATTTCCTCCAGGAACTTGAGGATGGCGGGGCTATTCAGCTCGACGACCAGATTGCGCAGTCGGCGGCCGGGAATGTCCTTGGGCGCAACCTGAAACTTGAAGCGCTCCTGATCGCGGTCGAAATAATGCCGGCCGCTATTGTCCGGGAATTCGCCGAGCAGCCCGCGCAGGAAATCGACCGGCAGGAAATCGTCGATGGCGATATGCGGGAAGGGCTGCGCGGCCCGATAGCGTTCTGCCAGCGCAGCGCCCGCGGCGGCGCATTCGTCCTCGTCGAAATAGATGTAGCCGTCTGATTCCCGGGGCGTGAGAACAGCCATTGCGTCAAAGCTCCACTATCAGGGCGGTTATCGTGATGCGCACGGGCATGGCACGCGTCCGCGCGGTTCTCTGGGAACGGGTGTCCCTAGCTCTCGCATATTAAAAGATCGATGACACGCATCAAGATCAAGGGCTCCGCACGCCTCGCCGCGCTTATGCTGCGGCGCGGCGCGACGAGGTAACGGCAGACCTTCGTCTCATCACATGACTTGCCATCGCGCGCGTCAAAGTTCGTCCGGCGTGCCCTTGCAGGCGCCCACACGCCGGGCTTCCACGCTCATCTTCATGGAGAGGGCGCCGGCTGCTCCGGTGCTTTCGGCTTTGCTGGTCAGGTCCATTTTGTAGCTCTGGGGCGAATAGTTGCCGGCCATGGTCATGGTCATGTGCCCCTCTGGCCGGTTACAGCGCAGCGCCGCGTCGATCCGGCCGCCGGCCAGTGTGAAATGATCGTAAGTGCAGCTCTTGTCGTCGTTTTCGCCAGTGAAGAGCGCCTTCTGCTCCTTCACATCCTCCGGCGTGACGCAGTTCACGAAGCTGCGGCCCGCGCCCGCCTGCGCCTTCATCTGCTCGCGCACGGCCGCAGGCACGCCGGGAATGTCCATCTCGTGCATCGTCATCGAGCCTTCCCAGCGACCGGGCTCCAGCGTCACGGCACCATCGCCGGCGGCTGCAAGCTGCTCCTGCACTTCCGCCGTGCTGGCGTTGGTGGCCGAGACGGTCGGCTGGCTGCCGCAGGCGGCGAGCGGCAGCAGGAAAGCGGGAAGGACGAAAACGGAAGCAAGGCGCATGGCGGATGGTCCTGTCTCGAAAGGGAACGGCGCGACCATGCCCGGTTGCCGGGTCTGGGCAAGGCATGGCGTCTTTCGCGCGTGAGAGCAAGGGGGAGGCGCCGGCATCGGGATCGGCCACCCGCTGGTCATTCCATGTCGCGATCCTGCTTTGTTCCGCCTTTCGTCTTGTCGCCGTGCCCCGCCCGCTCCATATTGGCGCGCATGGCCATCACCATCCGCACGACTCTCGACGAGCCGGAAACCGGCGCGTCCTTCGTCCCTCATCGGCCTGCCCGCCCAGAGAAGGCGGAGGGTGGCCGCCGGTTCAAGCTGGTGTCCGAATATCAACCCTCCGGCGACCAGCCCACCGCCATTGCCGAACTGGTGGAAAGTGCCAATGCCGGCGAGCGGGACCAGGTGCTGCTCGGCGTTACCGGATCGGGCAAGACCTTTACCATGGCCAAGGTGATCGAGGCCGTGCAACGCCCTGCACTGGTGCTGGCGCCCAACAAGATCCTGGCTGCGCAGCTCTATGGCGAGTTCAAGAGCTTCTTCCCGGAGAACGCGGTCGAATATTTCGTCAGCTATTACGACTATTACCAGCCCGAGGCCTATGTGCCGCGCTCCGATACCTATATCGAGAAGGAGTCGAGCGTGAACGAGGCCATCGACCGGATGCGCCACTCGGCCACGCGCGCCTTGCTGGAGCGGGACGATGTGCTGATCGTCGCCTCGGTCTCGTGCCTTTACGGCATCGGTTCGGTCGAAACCTATTCGGCGATGACCTTCTCCCTGAAGAAAGGCCAGGTGGCCGACCAGCGCGAGATCATCCGCAAGCTCGTGGCGTTGCAGTATAAGCGCAACGATGCCGCCTTCGCGCGCGGCAATTTCCGGGTGCGCGGCGATAATCTGGAGATTTTCCCCTCCCACTATGAGGACACCGCCTGGCGAGTCAGCTTCTTTGGCGACGAGGTGGAGGAGATCGTCGAGTTCGATCCCCTGACCGGCAAGAAGGCGGCCAGCCTGGATTATGTGAAGGTCTTCCCCAATTCGCACCATGTGACGCCCGGCCCCACGCTCAAGCAGGCCATGGAGGCGATCCGCCACGAACTGACCGAGCGCCTCAAGGAACTGACGTCGGAAGGGCGCCTGCTGGAGGCACAACGGCTGGAGCAGCGCACCAATTTCGACCTGGAAATGATCGCGGCGACAGGCAGTTGCGCCGGCATCGAGAATTACAGTCGCTTCCTCACCGGCCGCTTGCCCGGCGAACCGCCGCCGACCCTATTCGAATATCTGCCGGAAAACGCCATTCTCTTCGTTGACGAGAGCCATCAGACGATCCCGCAGATCGGCGCGATGGCGCGTGGCGATCATCGCCGCAAGATCACGCTGGCCGAATATGGCTTCCGCCTGCCGAGTTGCATCGACAACCGCCCGCTGCGTTTCAACGAGTGGGACGCGATGCGCCCGCAGACCATTTCCGTCTCGGCGACGCCGGGCCCGTGGGAAATGGAGCGCACTGGCGGCGTGTTCAGCGAGCAGGTGATCCGCCCCACCGGGCTCGTCGATCCGCCCGTGGAGATCAAGCCGGTCGAGGATCAGGTGGACGACCTCATCCACGAGGCCAAGCTGACGGCGCAGAAGGGCTATCGCACGCTCGTCACCACGCTCACCAAGCGCATGGCGGAGGATTTGACCGAGTTCATGCATGAGGCGGGCCTGAAGGTGCGTTACATGCACAGCGACGTGGAGACGCTGGAGCGCATCGAACTGATCCGCGACTTGCGGCTCGGCGTCTATGATGTGCTGGTCGGCATCAACCTGTTGCGCGAGGGGCTCGATATTCCCGAGTGCGGGCTGGTCGCGATCCTGGACGCGGACAAGGAAGGCTTCCTGCGCAGCGAAACCTCGCTCATCCAGACCATCGGCCGCGCCGCGCGCAATGTGGACGGGCGCGTCATTCTCTATGCGGATCGCATCACCGGATCCATGGAGCGCGCGCTCGGCGAAACCGGCCGCCGCCGCGAGAAGCAGCTCGAATATAACGCGCAGCACGGCATTACGCCCGAGAGCGTGCGCAAGGCCATCGGCGACATCATCGCGCATGTCGCCAGCAAGGATCAGGTGACCGTCGAAACCGGGCTGGAGGATGCGCCCCATCTCGTCGGCCACAATCTGCGCGCTTATATCGAGGAGCTCGAAAAGAAGATGCGCGCCGCCGCCGCCGACCTCGAATTCGAGGAAGCCGGCCGCCTGCGCGACGAGATCCGCAAGCTGGAAGCCGAGGAACTGGGCCTGCCCGCTGACCAGCAGGTCACCGCCGGCGCGCCGCGCTATCAGGGCCGCGCGACGGAGGGCAAGCCGGGGACGCGCAAGCTGCGCTACGGCAAGACGCAGCGGAAGTTTGGGCGATAGGTTTTCGCCCAAGAGGCCTCGCCCCCGGCCGCCCCATCCTTACCGCTCTCTAAACCCTGTCCTTGCAGGCCGCTTTAAGAGCCGCCGTGGCTTGGTGGAGGGCCGGACATCCGCATCGGCTTTCTGCGCGATGCGACCACGGGGCGGACGAGGGAATGCGCGATCACGACAATCTGGCGGCGCTCATCGACGATGCTGGCGCGTTGGCGGATCAATTCTGCGCTACGCTTCCCGCTGGCGGCGCAGCGGGTTTGCATGCGGGCGCCCCGCTCTTCGTCAAGGCGCGGGCCTATCGCGACATGCTGTTCTGCCGCTTTGCCGACCAGGTCTTTTCCGCCGCTCGCTCGGCGCGTCATGGGCGGCCGGTGTCCACCTCGCGCCTTACTCGCGCGTCCTTCGAGACGTTCACGCATCTTTTCGAGCTGCGCGATCATCTGGAACGCGGCTTCACGCGCGGCGATCTGGATGCGCTGGGTGAGCTGCTGACAGCCCGGCTCTTCGGCGTGGCGGCGGACGAGCAGTTTTCGCTCGGTCTGGCGGAGGACGAGGAGAGGTGCGAGCCCTGCCGGCTGCCCGTGGCGGATAATGATGTGGACGAGGCCAATGAGGAATTTCGAGGCATCGATCCGGGCGCGTCGACGCAGGACACCCGCGCCGACCTGGCGTTGCAGCGGCTGATGCGCACCCTCATTGCCATTGAGACCAGCTTCGACAATTGCTTCCGCGCCCTGGAAATGCCGATGCGTCGCCTGGAGGACATCTTCGCGCCGCTCCGCACGGCGCACAGCTAGGCCCACGCGAGAGACGCCAGCTATGGATGCCATAGATATCGGACGCACGGGCGTCGCCGCCGGCCTGCGGCGCATGACGGTGGCGGCCGTCACTGTCGTTCAGGCGGGGACCGCGTCCAGCGCGGCAACAGACAGCGGCACTGACATTCGGCGAGATGCGGGGACTGCGGGCGGTGTGCCAGCGGCCGACCCGGTGAACGGTCTGGTCGAGCTTTACGCCGGGCGCCGCGAGGTCGAGGCCAGCCTCAAGCTCATCGGCGTGGCGGCGCGTGTGGAACGGCACGCGGTCGACCGCTGGGGCTGAGCGCGGCGGCAAGTTGCCCGCCGGCCCCCTGTTGAAGGAGACTTTGTCCACTCGCGGTGTGGGTGCGTGATGCGCAACTGCGACGATGGCCGAGCAAAATGACCGCTCGTTCAGGCTCCGTTCAAGGCGATGATTGACAAAATCTGCCCCAGTCGGGCAACGGCCGGGTTGGACAAAGGCTGGCTGTGGGGTTAAAATCGGCCTTTGTTCGGCAGCGCGAGAGGCCAGTGCAGTCGGCCGACCGCGTGCGCGCGGGATGCGGCCCTTCCGGCCTTGTTGCCCGACACAGTCTTCAAGAGGCGCTGGATCGCTGAAACGAACGGGGATTCGCACTGGCGGCGCGGGAGACGTTTCCGGCTTGTCGCAGGTGATATATTCATATAATACAGCTACGCACAGTCGACGGAACAATCGCGCCATTGGGGGCGCATGAGGCAGCGAAACCGATGAACTACGAGACCAGTTTCAGTCAGGATGCCCTGCGCGGGCCGGAGGAGCCGGACGCGGAGACGGTCCGCAAGCGTCGGCGGCTCATCAAAGGCGCCGGGATCGTCCTCGCGCTCGTGATCGTCGCGTCGGTGGCCTGGCGCATGCTGGGCCCCGCGAGCGCGCCGAGCGACAATGCCGTGCAGGTGCCGGTCGTGACAGTGGTTGTGCCGGGTCAGCAATCCGTGACCAAGACGACCAACGCCACCGGGACACTGGCCGCGCGCATCGACATGCCGGTGGGCGTGCTGGGCGAGGGCGGGCGCGTGCTCCAGGTGCTGGTGCAGCCGGGCGACTGGGTGAACAAGGGGCAGACGCTGCTCGTCATCGAGCGGGCCGTGCAGACCCAGCAGATCGCCTCGCTCGCCGCGCAGCTCGAAGTCGCCCGCGCCAACGCCAAGCTGGCGCAGAACAATCTCGACCGCGCCCAGGCGCTGGTCGCCGACGGTTTCGTCTCGAAGGCGGACATCGACCAGAAGACTGCCTCGCGCGATGCCGCGGTGGCGCAGGTCAATGTCGCTCAGGCCCAGCTTCAGCAGATGCGCGCGCAGGTCGGCCGGCTCGACATCCGCGCACCCGAAGCGGGCCTTGTGCTGACGCGCACGGTTGAGCCCGGTCAGGTCGTGACGGCCGGCAGCGGCACGCTGTTCCGCATCGCCAAGGGTGGCGAGATGGAGATGAAGGCGCTGGTCTCCGAGGATGTGCTTGCAGGTCTCGCCGTGGGCGTGCCGGCGCGGGTCACGCCGGTCGGTATGTCACAGAGCTTCGTCGGCAAAGTCTGGCAGAATTCGCCGGTGGTCGACCCCAACACCCGCCAAGGCACAGCGCGTATCGCCATTCCCTACAATCCGGCGCTGCGTCCGGGCGGCTTCGCCAGCGCGGAGATCGACCTGGCGGACGTGCAGGCGGCGGTGCTGCCGGAATCGGCGGTCCACAGCGACCAGAAGGGCAGCTATGTCTACATCGTCGACAAGGACAACAAGGTGCAGCGGCGCGACGTCGTGACCGGCGCGGTCACGCCGCGCGGGCTGGCCATCACCCAGGGTCTGGACGGGACGGAGCAGGTCGTGCAGCGCGCGGGCGGTTTCCTGAATCCCGGTCAGACTGTGAAGCCCCGGCTCGAGAAATCGGCGCAGTGAGATAGCCGGGGCGCGGCAGATCGTCCGCGCCGCTTCGGCCAAGCAGGGTAGAACCGATGAACTTCCGCAATATCTCGGCCTGGAGCATCCGCAATCCGGTCGTCCCGATCGTCCTCTTCATTGGTCTTACCATCGCCGGCGCTATTTCGTTCAGCCGCATGGCGGTGGTGAACGATCCGGATATCGAGTTCCCGGCCGTCAACATCTGGGTCAGCCAGCCCGGCGCCGCCCCCACCGAGATTGAGACGCAGATCACCCAGCGTGTGGAATCCGCGGTTCGTGCGCTGAACGGCGTCGACCAGATCGATTCCCAGGCCAGCGAGGGTTCCAGCAACACCACGGTCCAGTTCCAGATTGGCAAGGACCCGAACGTCGCGGTCAACGAAGTCAAGAACGCCGTCGACCAGATCCGCAGCGATCTGCCGGACGGCATCCTAGAGCCGCGCGTCACCAAGATCGAAGTGTCGGACAGCGAGATCGCGTTCTTCGCGGTTGGCGCGACGGACATGACCATCGAGCAGTTGAGCTGGTTTGTGGACGATACGGTGGCCAAGCGCCTGCTCGGCGTGCCGGGCATGAGCCAGGTCAGCCGCCAGGGCGGCGTGGACCGCGAGATCCGCGTCATCATCGATCCGGCCAAAATGCAAGCGCTCGGCGTCACGGCCAGTCAGGTCAACTCCGCGCTGCGCCAGATCAACCTGAACGCTGCCGGCGGGCAGGCGGAGATCGCCGGCTCGCGCCAGTCCGTGCGCGTGCTCGGCAATGCGCAAGATGCCTTCGACCTCGGCAACACCGAGATTTCGCTGGGCGCCGGGCGAACGATCCATCTCTCCGACATCGCTTCGGTATCGGACGGCTACAGTGAGCAGAAGCGCATCTCCAAGGTGAAGGGGGCGCAGGTCGTCACCTTCTCGATGATGCGCGCCAAGGGGGCCTCGGACGTCTCGGTCTATGACGAATCGATGAAGGTAATCGCCCAGATCGAGAAGGAAAATCCGGGCGTTCACTTCACGCAGCTCTTCACCAGCGTCGATTATACCAAGGACCAGTATCACAGCTCGATCTGGGCGATGATCGAAGGCGCGGTGCTGGCCGTCATCGTGGTGTTCATCTTCCTGCGCGACTGGCGCGCCACGCTCATCAGCGCCTTCGCCATTCCGCTCTCGGCCATTCCCACTTTCTGGTTCCTCGATTTGATCGGCTTCAACCTCAATCAGCTTTCGCTGCTGGCGCTGAGCCTGGTGGCGGGCGTGCTGGTGGACGACGCCATCGTGGAGATCGAGAACATCGTGCGCCACATGCGCATGGGTAAGACGGCCTATCAGGCCTCTATCGACGCGGCGGACGAGATCGGTCTGGCGGTGGTCGCTACGACCATGTCCATCGTCGCGGTGTTCCTGCCGGTGGGCCTGATGCCCGGCATTCCGGGGCAGTTCTTCAAGAATTTCGGCATCACCGTAGTGATCGCGGTGCTGATGAGCCTCGCGGTCGCGCGCATGATAACGCCCATGATCGCGGCCTATTTCCTCCAGCATCATGGCGAGGAAAGCCACGGCGAGGGGCCGCTGATGGATCGCTACATGGCGCTACTGCGCTGGTCGATCGACGACAGCGCCTTCCGCGCCATGCGCGCGCGGCTGGGGCCGGTGCACGGCCGCGGCGTCTATCATGTCGCGGCACTGCTGGTCGGCGGGCTGATCGTTGGTGGCCTGGCCGCGCTTGGTGTGCTGGGCGAGGGCCTGCGCACCCTTTCGGTGAACAGCGTCGTCACTCTCCTGCTGCTGGGTTATCCGATCGGCCTCGCGGTCAACCTGCTCGCGGGCCTTGCCTATGGTGCGATGGCGGGTTTCGAAACGAGCCATTTCACCCGGCGCGCGCGCTATCTAGGCGCCCGCTTCCTCGATCATCGCATCTGGATGATGGGCTTCGCCTCGGTGGCGCTGGGGCTCACCATCACGCTGCTCATGACGATGCCGCAGCAGTTCCAGCCAAGCCAGGACCGCGATTTCAGCCAGGTGCGCATCGCCATGGTGCCGGGCACGACGCTCCAGCAGACCGAGAAGGTGGCGGATGACGTCGCCGCGATCATCAACAGCCAGCCGGAAGTCAATTCGGCCGTGGAAATCGTACAGGAGGGGTCCGCGCGCCTCTTCATCACGCTGCGGGCGGACCGGCCGCGCACGTCCATCGAATTTGAGCGCGCGCTGGCGCCGCGACTTTCGGCCGTGCCGGACGCGCGCGTCAGCTTCTCCTCGCAGGATGGCGGCGGCGGCACCGGGCGCGACATCTCCGTCATGCTCACTGGCAGCGATCCTGAGCTGCTGGAGAGCACCGCCAACACGCTGCTCGAGCAGATGAAGGACGTACCCGAGGCCGTGGCGCCCCGCATCGAGGCTGACCTCCAGCGGCCCGAGCTGGTCATCAAGCCGCGCCTCGATCTCGCCGCGCAGCTTGGCGTCACCACGTCGGCGCTCAGCCAGACGATCCGCATCGCCACCATCGGCGACATCGACCAGAACAGCGCGAAATTCTCGCTTTCGGACCGGCAGATCCCGATCCGGGTGATGCTGCCCGAGATCTCGCGCCGTGACATCTCGACCATCGAAAACCTGCCCGTGCCGACCACGACCGGCGGCTCGGTGCCGCTGGCGCGCGTGGCTGAAATCAGCTTCGGCGCGGGCCCCACGCAGATCCAGCGCTATAATCAGCAGCGCCGCATCTTCGTCTCGGCAGACCTGGCCAAGGACGTGGTCAAGGGACCGGTCATGAACAAGATCAATGCCCTTCCGATCATGAAAAACCTGCCTGCGGGCGTTTCGAACGAGGCGGTGGGCAACGACAAGTGGCAGCGCGAGCTGATCCAGAACTTCATCATCGCCGTCTTCTCCGGCATCGCCTTGGTATTCGCGGTGTTGGTGCTCCTCTACAAGCGCTTCATCTCGCCGCTGGTGAACATGTCGTCGCTCACGCTGGCGCCGCTGGGCGGCCTGATCGCGCTGCTCATCATGGGCCAGCCGATCAGCATCTCGGTCTATATCGGCCTGCTCATGCTGCTCGGTATCGTCGCCAAGAACTCGATCCTGCTCGTCGACTTCGCGCTCGAGGAGATGTCGCGGGGTGTGCCCAAGTTCAATGCGATCATGGAGGCGGGCCACAAGCGCGCCCAGCCCATCGTAATGACGACAGTGGCCATGGTGGCGGGCATGGTGCCCACCGCGCTCTCGCTCTCGGGCGATGGGGCCTGGCGCTCGCCGATGGGCGTCACCGTGATCGGCGGCCTCATTCTCTCGACGCTGCTTACGCTCGCCATCATCCCCGCCGGCTTCAGCCTGGCCGATGGACTGGAGAAGCGGCTGGGTCCGTGGCTGCGGCGGCGCCTGCTCACTTATGATGGCGTGGCCGAGCACGGCCACGGTCCCGTCGCCCAACCGGCGGAATAACGGGAACGGCTTTGATTGCCAGCTCTTCTATCCGGCGTCATGATGATGCGGGATGAGCAGACGATACGCGCCATGAAAGACCTGCCGGCCCATGGCGGCGGGCGCCGGATGCGCCGAGTGGCAACAGGGCTGCTGGTGCTCATGGCCGCCGTTTATCTGACAGCGCGCTATTTTACGCCGGTTCATCCCGCCATCGGCTTCGTGCGGGCTTTTGCCGAGGCGGCGATGGTTGGTGGTCTGGCGGACTGGTTCGCCGTAACGGCGCTGTTCCGCCATCCGCTCGGATTGCCGATCCCGCACACGGCCATCATCCCCCGCAACAAGGACCGGATCGGCGATACGCTCGCCCAGTTCCTGCGCGACAATTTCCTCACGCCGCAGGTCGTCTCCCGCCGCATGGGCCGGCTCGACGTGGCGGGCGCGGCGGGGCGTCTGCTGGCCACGCCATCGGCTGGCGATGCGCGGCTGCGGCGCGGCGCCTCACGCCTGCTCGCCGATGTGATGGAGGCGCTGGATGACGAGCGCTTAGGCGGCGTCGCCAAGGCGGCCATCGCGCAGCGCATGGCGCAGGTGCAGTTCGCGCCGATGCTCGGCCAGATTCTTGCCGCCGCGATGAAGGAAGGTCGTCATCAGGCCGTGCTCGATGCTTTCATCCGTTGGGCGGCGCGCGCGCTGGACGAGAACCGCGCGCTCATCCACCAGATGGTGCACGAGCGCGCGGGCACCATCCTGCGCTGGACCGGCCTGGACGAGACGCTCGCCAAAGCCATTGTCGACGGGCTGGAGCGCATGCTGAGCGAAGCGGCACAGGACCCCGGCCATCGCCTGCGCCTGAAAGTGGAGGAGGGGCTGTGTGTTCTCGCCCACGATCTCCAGCACGACGCCGCCATGCACGCGCGCGTCGACCGCATCCGCGACGAACTGATGGCCAATCCCGCCATGCAGCGCTGGCTCGACAGCCTGTGGCGGCAAGTACGCGAGAGCCTGCTGCGCGCGGCGCGCGATCCGCAGGCAGCGCTGGCCGGGCGGCTGGGCGAGGCGGTGCGTCAGATCGGCGTGACGCTGCGCGACGACCCCAATTTGCGTGGCCTCGTCAACCGCTTCGTGCGCCGTGTGGCGGCCGGCACTGCGGCCCGCTATGGCGACGGCATCGTCAAGCTCGTGTCCGAGACCGTGCGTGGCTGGGATGCGCGCACCGTCACCGATCGCCTCGAAAATGCGGTCGGACGCGATCTTCAGTATATTCGGATCAACGGCACGCTGGTGGGCGGGCTGGTGGGGGTAACGCTGCACGCGGTGGACGTGTTGCTGTAGGGGCAGGGCAGGCCATGCGCTTCAGCGGAGGTGGTTCCCCTCCTCCATTTCCTCCATCGTCGAGCGGAGGAGGGCATTTCGACAGATGCTACCCAGGTTGGAGGGCCTACACAGCGACGATCTCGCTCAAGATGCCGTCGAGCAGGAGCATCCCCGCAGGCGTGACGTGTAGCCGCTCGCCCGCGCATGACAGCAAGCCGTGGCCGGCAAGGCGCGCAACCGCCGTCATGTCGACCAGCGCGTCGCGCTCGATGCCGGTGCGCGCCGCGATGTCCGACAGGTCTACACCCTCGGCAAGCCGCAGGCCCATCATCAGCGCTTCGCCGGCGCGTTCTTCCGGCCCAAGCGGGCGCTCCTCGCGCAGGCCGTGGCTATTGCGCGTAACCGCGTCCAGCCAGTTCTCCGGCTTGCGGTGACGGGTGGTCGCCAGCGCGCCGCGCCGGCCATGGGCGCCGGGGCCGATGCCGACATAGTCCGCATAGCGCCAGTAAGCGAGATTGTGCCGGCTCCCGGCGCCGGGCGCGGCGTGATTGGAGACTTCATAGGCTGGTCGGCCGGCAGCGGCAGTACGCGCCTGCGTCAGCTCGTAGAGCGTGGCGGCATGATCGGGGTCGGCGGGGACAAGGTTGCCGAGCCGCACGTCGGTCTCGAAGCGCGTTCCGGGCTCGATGGTGAGCTGATAGAGTGAGAGATGCTCGGTACCGAACGCGAGCGCGCGGGCCAGTTCCGCGTCCCAGTCGGTGGCGGACTGCCCCGGCCGCGCATAGATGAGATCGATGGAGACGCGCGCCACCGCCCGCTGTGCGGCATCGAGCGCGGCCAGCCCTTCGCGCACGTCATGGGCGCGGCCCAGGAAGCGGAGCGCGGCGTCGTCCAGCGCCTGGAGGCCGAGCGAGAGGCGGTTGACGCCGGCGGCCGCCGCGTCGGCGAAGCGCGCGGCCTCGGCACTGTTGGGATTGGCCTCCATGCTGATCTCGATGTCGGTGGCGAAACGCCAGTGCCGGCTGGCTGCCTCGATCAGCGCGGCGATGGTCGCCGGGTCCATCAGCGACGGTGTGCCACCGCCGAAGAAAATGGAGCCGAGCGTCCGTCCGCCGGTCAGGGTCGCCTCATGGGCCAGGTCCGCCAGCAGGGCCACACGCCATGCCACCTGGTCCACTGAGGCGCGGACATGGCTGTTGAAGTCGCAATAGGGGCATTTGGAGACGCAGAAGGGCCAGTGGACATAGAGCGCCAGGGGATGGGCTGGGAGGAGCGGCGGGACCATGCCCGCGCTTGTAGCGCGCCGTACTGGAAAGTCAGCGCCTCATGCAACGGTAGCGCGACACGGCTCGGGCATAGCTTGGGGCAAGGTGGCCTCCCGCGCGGCGAGGAAGCGCAGGATTGGCCCATAGACCTCCCGCTCCTCGACTGCCGTCAACCTCCGCAACATGTCCACGCGCTCCGCCACGGCGCTGACATAGCCGTCCCAGTTCGCGGCCATGGCCTGCCGCGTCCATCGGCCCACATGCCGGGAATAGCCCAGCCATTCCTGCTGGATGCGCTGCACCTGCGCGGAGACCTCAGGCAAATGCGCAAAGCCGCCCGCCGCAGCGAAGGGCGCGAGCACCAGCGCATCCTCACGCGCACGGTGCCGCCGGATTTTGCCGGCAAGCTGGGCGCGCAGCCCGTGGATGGCGTCGGCGGGGTCCGGTCCCCGGCGCAGTGCGGCAAGGAAGGCCTCGGCAGTCGACAGGATGAGGCGATGTTCCTCGAAGAGATTGGCTGGCATCGTCTTATTCTCCCAGGTGAGGACACGCTTCGCTGGATCGAACCGGCCCGGCGTGCCCTGCCATCTCTTTTCAGGCTGCCGCTTCAATGCCGGGCGGCACGGCTCTCTGCAAAGGCGGGAGAGAGGCCGCGCACCACCCGATAGACGCTCGATTGCTCGTCCTTCATCACGCGCCTGAGCCCATCCAGCAGGCCTTCGACGGCAGTCACATAGCCGTTCCAATTCTGCTCGATGGCCTGCGGCGTCCACTGGCGGACATGGTCGGAATAGCGGACCTTCTCGCGCATGAGTTCCTGCACGAAGGGCTCCAGATGGGGCATTTTGCCGAGCCCTCCCCCGCGCGCCAGCGGGCCAAAGATCAGCTCCTCCTCGGCGGCGCGCTGCCGGCGAATGAGCGTGCTCATCTTCATGCGCGCCCGGTTCAGCTCGGAGATCGTCGGGCGCGGCTCTTGCTTCAACATTACGACAAACGCCTCGGCCGCCTCGAGCAGGTTCCGATGGTCTTCAAACAGATCGTTCGACACGGCCTGCCCTCCTTATCGTTTTCGATTTATCGGTCTGCGACTCTTTGGAGCAGCCTATCGGCGTAAATATGAACAAATCATCCACAAACGCGCGCCGCCGCCCATAAGCGGGGCGCGGACGGTCGCCGGTGCGCGGACGTCAGAAAAAGGCGGCGACCAGCTTGCGGAAGGCATCCGCGCGGTGGCTGATGGTGTGCTTGGCGTCGGGCGCCATTTCGCCGAAGGTCAGTGCCTGATCGTGGGGCTGGAAGACGGGATCGTAGCCGAAGCCCCGAGTCCCGCGCGGCGGCCAGACGAGCGTGCCCTCCAAGCGCCCCTCGAACAATACCGTTTCGCCATCGGGCCAAGCCAGGCAGAGCGTGCAGACGAAGGCGGCGGCGCGGTCGACCTGCGGGCCTTTCTCGCAAAGCAGGCCTTCTACCTTGCCCATGGCCATGTACCAGTCGCGGCCTTTCGGCCCCTCGAACCATTGCCGCTCGGCCCAGTCGGCGGTGTAGACGCCCGGCCGGCCGCCGAGTGCGCGTACCTCCAGCCCGCTGTCATCGGCGAGCGCGGCCAGGCCCGATCCGCCGGCACTGGCCAGCGCCTTGATGCGGGCATTCTCGGCGAAGGTGGTGCCGGTCTCCTCGGGCTCGGGCAGGCCCAGCGACCCGGCCGAGACCGGCGCCATGCCATAGGGCCCGAGCAGCGCCGTGATCTCTCGCACCTTGCCTTCATTGTGGCTGGCGATGACGAGAGGGCCGGGCGTGAGGGTGCGTGTCATTGGCCCATCCTAGCCGTTCGGTTCGGGCGAAGTCGAGAGCCGGGCTGGCGTGTCTCGACGCTGCCCGAGCCGATCGGAGTGGATGAGCCTTAGCGCCCCGTTGCCTGGTCCTGCGCCTCGAAAATGCGGTTGCAGCCAATGCGGGCGAGGCGCAGCAGGCGCAGCAGCGCTTCCTCGTCATAGGTTGCGCCTTCTGCCGTTGCCTGCACCTCGGCGATATTGCCGTCGGAGAGCAGCACGAAATTGGCGTCGGCATGGGCGTTGCTGTCCTCGATATAGTCGAGGTCCAGCACCGGCGTGCCCTGGTAGATGCCGCAGGAGACGGCGGCGACTTTGGCCTGGATCGGGTCTGTGGTGAGCGTGCCCGCCGCCAGCAGCTTGTCGATGGCGATGCGCAGCGCCACCCAGGCGCCGGAGATGCTGGCGGTGCGGGTGCCGCCATCGGCCTGGATCACGTCGCAATCGAGTGTGATCTGCCGCTCGCCGAGCGCTTTGAGGTCGACCACGGCACGCAGCGAGCGGCCGATGAGGCGCTGGATTTCCTGGGTGCGGCCGGATTGCTTGCCCTTGGCTGCCTCGCGGCTGCCGCGCGTGTGCGTGGCACGGGGCAGCATGCCATATTCGGCCGTGACCCAGCCCTCGCCCTTGCCGCGCAGGAAGGGCGGCACGCGCTCCTCCACGCTGGCGGTGCACAGCACGCGGGTTTCGCCGAAGCTCACCAGACACGCTCCCTCAGCGTGACGGGTGAAGCCGGGCTCCATGGTGATGACTCGCATTTCGTCGGGCGCGCGGCCGGATGGGCGCATGATTGGGAACTTTCCGTAGGATGGGGGCTGGCGCCCGTGGTTGATGCGTCCGCCTTAGGTCACCGGCTTCTCGGCTTGCAAGGCCGAAGTGGCGCTCTGCCGCCGTCGACGATAAGCGGCCTGGATCGCCTCGCGCGCTGGCTGCTCCAGATAATGGAAGGTGAGGGCGGAGGCCGCGACGACCAGCGGGAAAGCACCGGCCACGGTGATGGCCCGCTCCAGCATCGGCGGCAGGTCCAGCCGGTCCAGCACGGGCCTCGAGACGAAATGCCAGAGCCTGAGTACCCAGAAATGGTTGAGATAGACCGAATAGGAGATGTCGCCGAGCCAGTGCAGCGGCCGGGTTTTGAGTGGCACGGTGAGCCAGCCCCGGTCCGGCCATGTCGCCGCCACCAGCAGGAAGAAGCCGGGCATGGCCAGCACGTCGTTGAGGCCGAAGCACATGGTCGCCAGGACGAGCGTCAGGCCTACGGCCTGGAGGAAACCGAGCTGCCGGTCTCCAAGAGCGGCGAAGCGGGCGCGCCGGGTGTAGAGGATCATGCCGAGGCTAAAGCCGGCAAGGCAGCGCGCGATGGCGGTGCCCTTCACGATGTCCAGAACGCCGGTGGTCAGCCCGACCCAGGCATAGAAGGCAATGGCCGGCAGGCCGAAGGCAGCGAGCGACGCACCGCGCCAGCGCGCGACCAGCGCGGCGAGCAGGGGGAAGAGCATATAGGCCGCCCATTCCGCGCTGATCGACCAGCTCGGAATGTTCCAGCTCACGCGCCCAGTCACGCCCCAGGCGTTGAGCAGAAAGAGTTGCTCGAGAAAGGCAAGGATGCTGGCGGGCGAGAGCATGTCGAGCGAGGCGGACTTGCCTGCCAGGAAGCGGACGAACTGTATGACAAAGGTCACTGCCGCGAGCATGAAGAGTGCCGCGACGTGCAGCGGATAGATGCGCGCGAAGCGGTGGACGATGAAGGTCTTGATCTGGGCCCAGTCATAGGGCGCGCGCTCGTCCATGCGCGCGGAATAGCTGATGATGAAGCCGGAGAGGATGAAGAACAGGTCCACCCACAAATAGCCACGTTTGAAGAAAGGCGTGGCGGCTTCGAACGGAAGATAGGATTGGGCGCCGAATTGCAGATGATAGGCCACGACCAGCAGGGCCGCGACCCCGCGCATGGACGTGTGAGAACGGATATAGGGTTGCATCGGCCACCATGCGCAGAGGGCTCTTGGGTCCGGCAGGCCGGCGCCTCGCGCGCAATCAACCCCAGCCGCCACTCGATTGCAATGCCCTTGAGCGGCGATGCGCTCATCGCTTGGCCGATGCGGGAAGCCATCCTACATAGGGACCTATGACGGCACCGGCCATCAATCAGTTGAGCGACCGTGCGCGGGACATTTTCCGCCTCGTCGTCGAATCCTATCTCGGAACCGGCGCTCCAGTGGGCTCGCGCACGATCAGCCGCCTGCCCGGCCTCAATCTCTCGCCGGCTTCGATCCGCAATGTGATGCAGGATCTGGAGGAGGCGGGGCTGCTCGCCGCGCCACACACCTCGGCGGGGCGGATGCCCACCGATACGGGTCTGCGCCTGTTCGTTGACGCGATGATGCAGGCCGCCGAGCCGAGCGAGGAGGACCGCCGCGCCATCGAGCGCGAGCTTTCCGGCGAGGGGCCCATCGAGGATGCGCTCAACACCGCCTCGGCGTTGCTCTCTGGCCTCTCGGCCTGCGCCGGACTGGTCATGGTGCCGCGCCGCGAGGCGGTGGTGCGGCAGTTCGGCTTCGCCTGGCTTTCGAGTACGCAGGCGCTGGCCGTGCTGGTCGGCTCGGATGGATCGGTAGAAAACCGCATCGTCGCGCTGCCGCCGGGCACGACACCCGCCATGTTGGCGGAAGCGGCCAATTATCTGACGGCCCACGCCTCCGGCCGCACGCTCACCGACGCACAGGCCATGCTCGCGCGCGAGATCGCGGAGGGCGAGACGGCGCTTGATGAAGCCGCGCGCGATCTGGTGAAGCGGGGCCTTGCCGCCTGGAGCCGCGACACCGAGGACAGGCCCGTGCTGATCGTGCGCGGCCAGGCCAATCTCATCGATGATCAGGCCTCCGGCGACCTGGAGCGCGTGCGGCAATTGCTGGAGGAGCTGGAAGGCAAGAGCGAGATCGCCCGCCTACTCGACAGCGCCCGCACTGGTGCGGCCACGCGGATTTTCATCGGCGCGGAGAACAAGCTCTTTTCCCTCAGCGGCTCTTCGGTCATAGCCGCGCCCTATCGCGGCGCGGATGGCCGTGTGGTGGGCGTGGTCGGCGTGATCGGGCCCACACGGTTGAACTATGCGCGGGTCGTGCCCATGGTGGACTTTACGGCCCAGACTCTCTCCCGACTAATGCGCTAAGCGCAGATGTGCGGAGAGGGGGAACCCTTTTATCCCAACGAACGATGGAAGCGATGAACGACGTGAGCAATGACGAGAGCGAAGCGATGAACGAAGCCCCCGCCACGGACACGCCCGCAACCGGGGCGGAAAGCCCGGCGGATCGGATCGCGGCGCTGGAAGCCGCGCTGGAGGCCGCCAAGCAGGAGAGCCTCTATGCCATGGCGGACACGCAGAATGTCCGCCGCCGGCTGGAGAAGGAGCTGGCCGACGCGCGCGCCTATGCCGCGACCGCCATCGCCCGCGATGTGCTCTCGGTGGCGGATAATCTTGCCCGCGCGCTTGACGCCATGTCGGCTGAACTGCGTGAGGATGAGAAAGTGAAGAGCTTCATCACCGGCGTGGAAGCCACGGCGAAGGAGCTGGAAAGCGCCCTGCGCAAGCACGGCATCGAGAAGTTCGACTCGCTGGGCGAGCCGCTCGACCCCAATCGCCATCAGGCCATGATCGAAGTGCCCTCCGCCGACGCGGAGCCCGGCACGATCGTGCAGGAGATGCAGGCGGGCTACATGATCCGAGACCGTCTGCTGCGGCCGGCGCTGGTCGGCGTTGCCCGCAAGCCCGACTGACCCGGAGGCATGGCGCGCCGCCCGCCCGGCGTGGCGGCGCTGCCTACTAGAGCGGGCAGGACAAGAGGCAAAGGAGCGCGGCAGATGAGCGAGGAGGATGACCGGATCAGCATGGCGGCCAGTGCCATCGCCGACCGTCGTGTGCTCGGCGTGCTCGATGCCTATCATGTCCGCATCGCCGAGGAGCGCCGCGTCCGCGCGGCCGAGCCGGAGCGCATGCGCGCGCCGGGCTGGCGCGACACGCAACTGCTCACCGTGGGGCAGGAGGTGGGGCAGTTCCTCAATCTCCTCGCCAAGAGTTTCACCCGGCCCCGTATCCTGGAGATCGGCACGTCCTACGGCTATTCGGGCATCTGGCTGGCCGAGGCCGCGCGCGCCACGGGCGGGCATCTCACCACGCTGGAACTGCATGATTACAAGGCCGCTTATGCGCGCGACATGGCGATGCGTGCGGGGCTGGAGGCCCATGTCGATTTTCTGGTGGGCGATGCGGTTGCGCTGATCGAAGGTCTGGAAGGCGACTTCGATCTCATTCTGCTCGACCTCTGGAAGGACATGTATGTGCCGTGCCTGGAGGCCTTCTATCCCAGGCTCAATCCCGGCGCCGTCATCGTCGCCGACAATATGATCTTCCCGGGTGGTGAGGAAGTGGCGCGTTATGGCCGCGCCGTACGGGCGAAGCCGGGTATCTCCAGTATGTTGCTGACGATGGGTCAGGGCATCGAGATCAGCCGCTACGATCCGCCGGCCTGAACGCCATGGCGGACCGGCCTCCCGCGGCGGGCCCGTTCAAAGCGCTGCTGATCGCGCTCCCGTTCGCGCTCGTGCTGGCCTGGACGCTGCCCACGCAAGGCCCGAGCCGCGCCGAGTTGGCGCGCGCACTTTCCCGCGATGGCGAGACGGTGGCGGCTGCCGATCTCCAATCTATCCGTTGCACGAGGAGCGCGCACGGCATGGGGCAGGATTGTCGCTGGCGCCAGCGCAGCGAAACCGGCTGGCGGAAAGGGATGGGCCGCCTCGCGACCACAGGGGAGGGGTGGCGGCTGGTAGAGGACGTGGAGAGCCCCTCCGAGCGCTCCCGCTGAGTGAGCGGGACAAGGGCGTGGCGATGCCGGTCCGGAGAAACGTAGGAGGCGGAAAGGCGACGCTTTTTCCGTCATTCCCGCGAACGCGGGAATCCAGTGCGGTTTGGGAGCTAGATGCCCGTTTTCGCGGAAATGACGAGTCCTCAGCCCGGCCTACAAAAATTGATAACAGAGGCTGGCAGGTCATTCCGGAGGGCGGATCGTCCTAAGACAAATCCACTGGTTCCAGATCAGGGGGCAGGCGGGCCAGCATGGCGTCGATATCCTCGGGCCGGGCGAGGTCGGTGCCGGGACGCAGCACGGCCGCCGTGCCGGCCGCCATGCCCAGGCGGAAGGCATCCTGCGGCGTCTGGCCATCCGAGAGGGCATAGACCATGGCAGCGAGGAAGCTGTCGCCTGCGCCCACCGCGCTGCGCGCCTCGACCGGAATAGCGGGCAGGCGAGCGGCGAAGCCCGCGTGGACCAGCATCGCGCCCTCGTGGCCCATGGTCACAGCCACGATCTGGGCACTGCCCCGCTCGACGAGTGTGCGGGCGGCGCGGGCGATGGCGGGCACATCCGGCAATTCATGGTCCACCAGGGCCTGAAGCTCGCCCACGCTGGGTTTGACAAGGTGAATGCCCCCCGCAGCAAGGCCCGCACGCAAAGCGGGGCCCGAGCTATCCAGCACCAAGGGAATGCCGCGCTTGCGCAGCAGAGGTGTCAGTTGCGCATAGAAATCGTCTGGCACGCCGGGCGGTAGCGATCCGCTCGCGACCATATAGTCGCACTCGGCCCATTGCAGCGTTTCCAGGCTGTCCCGCCACTCGGCCACGCTCAGCATCGGGCCCGCGGGAACGAAACGATATTCCTTGCCGCTCTCGCGTTCCAGCACATTGGCGGCCACGCGGGTCTCGCCGGCAATGGGCAGGCGCGTGCGCACCAGATGATGGAGGTCGAGCAGTCCGTCCAATGCCACGCCGGTGGCGCCGCCGGAGGTGTAGTAGCTGCGGGCATTGCCGCCCAGCCGCACATAGACGCGCGCCACGTTGATACCGCCGCCGCCGGGATTGTGATATTCACGCGAGACGCGGATCTTGTGGGTGTGAAACACCTTGGGCACGTCATAGGCCACGTCGATCGTGGGGTTCATCGTCAAAGTGGCGATCGACTTCATGCTGCGGCCCCGGACCGGATCGACATGGGTTCGCGGCTCCCTGCGATCCCTCAATGAAATCGCGGCGTGCCCGAAGTGGAGCGCCGTCCTAGCACGGCATTAGCCCTCGTCAAATCGCAGAAAAGTGGGAAATATGGTTGAGGCGTGTTTACCAATCGGCAAGCATTGGCCCTTAGCGCTCGAAGACTGGCAGGACGGAGTCGACAGAAACAGGCCGACCGGTGCCCGCCGATGCTGCAATTCGGGAGCAAATTTCCAATGGCTGACGTGCATGGCGACCCGGTGACGGGGCGGGCGACTTTCGCGCCGCTCACGAAGGACAATTATTCGGCCTTCCCCAGGGTTCGGGCTTTGATCGACCGGTTCGGCGGCAAGGCGCTGGAGCGGCTCTATGCACGCATTGCCGGCGACCGCGCGACCGCCGCGCTGTTCGGCTCGCGCCAGATGCGCGACCGCGCTCAGCAGGCGCAACTCCTGCATTGGCGGCAGCTTTTTACCGGCACATTCGATGCCAACCAGGTTGCGCGCTCGCAGCATATCGGCGAGGTCCACGCCCGGATCGGCCTTACGCCGCCTTATTATATCGGCGCTTATGCGCTGGTGCTCGAAGACCTGATCCACAAGGCGCTCGGGCGTGGCCTGCATACGCGCCTCTCCGGGCGTCGACTGGGCGATCTGGTCGGCACGCTGGTCAAAACCGCGCTGCTCGACATGGATGCGGCGCTGGCCGCCTATTTCCAGGCCGAGGAAGAAGCGCGGCGCACCGTGATCGACGCGGTCGGCAAGGCGCTCTCCGACATGGCCGATGGCGATCTGCGGGCCACCCTGCAGGACCTGCCGGAGCTTTACGACCAGATTGCGCGCGATTTCCACCGCATGCGCAACGAAATGAGCGACGTGCTCGTCGAGATGGCGAATGCCGCCGAGAATATCGAGGCGGGCGCCAGCGAGATCAGTGCCGCCGCCAACGATCTGGCCAGTCGCACCGAGCGCACCGCCGGTGGCATCACCCGCGCTGCCGAGGTGATGCGCGACGTGACTGGCGCCGTACGCGACACCGCCGGCCATGTCCGCGAGGTGAGCGAGAGCATTTCCCAGGTCAGTGCCCAGGCCGAGCAGGGCGGCGCCATCGTCGGCAGCGCCATTGCCGCCATGGACAAGATCAAGACGTCCTCGGAGGAGATCGCGCAGATCACCGAGGTGATCGAGAGCATTGCCTTCCAGACCAACCTGCTGGCGCTCAATGCCGGCGTGGAGGCCGCGCGCGCAGGAGAGGCCGGCAAAGGCTTCGCCGTGGTCGCCAGCGAAGTGGGCGCGCTGGCTCACCGCACGACCGAATCGGCCAAGAGCATCAAGGCCCTGATCGGCAAGTCGAGCGCGGACGTGCATGAGGGTGTCGACCTTGTCGGGCAGACGCGCACGGCGCTGGAAGAGATCATCGCCCGCATCGGCGCGGCCCGCGAGCAGGTTGGCGAGATCACCACTCAGGCCGAGGCGCAGGCTGAAAGCCTCCAGAATGTACGCGACGAGATCCAGAAGATGGATGCGACCACTCAGCAGAATGCGGCGATGGTGGAGCAGTCCAACGCCGCCTCGCGCGCGCTCTCCGAGGAATCACGTCGCCTCTCGGGCATCGTCGGCCGCTTCCGCCTGGACCGCCCCGGCGGCGCCCGCGCCGCTCGTCCCGAACCTGCCGCACCCCGTCCGACACCGCTCGTCCGCCGCGTTGCAGGCCGGCGCTAAGGCGCCTCGGACCCGGCGCGAGTGGGGGGCGGCCCCGCATAAATTCTGTTCACGCGCGCAAGCCTCGTCAAGGACGCGTGCGTAACGGGTGGTTCATCCCCGGCCGATGAACGGCATCTGGGTGGGCATGACGGTGAGGAACTGGACATTCGCCTCGATGGGCAGGCTGTCCATGTAAAGGATCGCCTCACCGACCAGGCTGGCGTCCATCACCGGCTCGGGAACGAGGCGGCCGTCGGCCTGCGGGACACCTTGGGCGAAATGATCCGAGAAGGCGCTGGCGGCATTGCCGATGTCGATCTGGCCGACGGCGATGCCATATTTGCGGCCTTCCAGGCTTCCCGCCTTGGTAAGGCCGAGTACGCCGTGCTTGCTGGCGCAATAGGCCGCCGTGTCCGGCCGGGGGCTGTACGCGGAGATGGAACCGTTGTTGACGATGCGCCCGCCGCGCGGCTCCTGAGCCTTCATGACGCGGAAGGCGGCCTGGAGGCACAGAAACGTTCCGGTCAGGTTGATGTCGACGACTTCGCGGAAGCGTTCCGCGGGCATGTCCTCGATGCCGAACCGGCCGCCGTTCACGCCGGCATTGTTGAAGAGCAGGTCGAGCCGGCCGAACCGCTCGACCGTGGCCGCGAACAGCGCCGCGACGCTGGCTTCGTCGGCGACGTCGGTGGCAACGCACAGCGGCGCTTCGGCAGCGCCGGCGCACAGGCCCGCCGTCTCCTCCAGCGGCGCGGCGCGGCGGCCGGCCAGCACCAGCCGATAGCCCTTGCCGGCGAGCGCGATGGCGACCGCGCGGCCGATGCCGCTGCCTGCGCCCGTCACCATGGCAATGCGTCCCCTCATGCGTCCTCTCCGTCTTCCGTTCGCCCGCTGCGATATTGGGCTGCTGATAGGCGGGCGTGGGCACGCCGCCAAGGGGAAGGCGCGTGGGCCCGGTCAGATGAGGACGGCGGTTCCCGAAGCGGAGACCATCAGCATGGAGCCGCCCTTGCCGACCACTTCATAATCGATGTCGACGCCGATGACGGCGTTGGCGCCGCGCTTTGCAGCCTTGGCGCGCATCTCGGAGAGCGCGTCCTCGCGGGCGCGGCCGAGCACGTCCTCATAGGCGGCGGCGCGGCCGCCCACGATGTCGCGGATGCTGGCGAAGATGTCGCGGAAGAGATTGGCGCCGACGATCACCTCGCCCGAGACGATGCCGAAATAATATTGCACCGGCTTGCCCTCGACGGCGTGGGTCGTGGTGACGATCATGTCGTCGAGTGAAGCGGTGGTCCAGGGATTCTCGGCCATGCGTGTCTCTCCCCCGATTGTGGGCGCGCCGATTGTCAGACGGCAGGTGCAGTCATGCGGCCGCGGATGGCGGCGAAGCCCTGCTCCATCTCGCGCAGGCTGCGTGCCAGCACTGGATCGCCCTGCGCCTGTTCGCGACGGGCCGCGAGCAGCGGATAGGTCTGATGCAGGGCAGCCACTTCCGGCTGGTCGATGAGCGCGCCGGCGAGTGCCACCAGCGGCACGAGCACGGCATCGGCCAGGCTGAGCGTGTCGCCGATCACATAGGGGCCGGTCGCCGGTGCGTCCGCCAGCAGCCGGGTGAGCGCCGCGCAGCCCTTGTCGGCCTGGGCCATGCCGGCCGCGACCAGCGGCTCGTTCTGCGAGACGCGGAAAACGCGGTGAACCAGGACGGGCCGCAGCCCCGCCGCCAGTTCCAAAGTGGCAATGGCTTCGACCTCGCGCACGCGGGCGCGCTCGCGCGGATTGGCCGGTTGCAGCGCGGGACCGTCCAGCACTTCGTCCAGATAGGCGGCGATGGCGGCCGATTCGCAGATACGGCTGCCATCGTCCAGCACCAGCAGCGGAATGCGTCCCATCGGCGCCATGGCCTGGAACTCCGCGCTGTGGATCGCGCCGCCGGGCGGCGGCTCGATGGCGATGTCCAGTCCCTTGGCCCGTGCCACGATGGCGCAGCGCTGGACGAAGGGCGAAGCGGGGGAACCGATCAGATGCATGGTCATTCCTCTCTGGACATCGGCCGACCGGCTTACTCGATGCCGAGCGCGGCCTTGTAGGTTTCGAGCAGCGCCTCGGCCTCCATCCGGTCGTGGCTCTCCATCTTGCGCAGGCGGATGATGGCACGCATCGTCTTCACGTCATAGCCGGTCGCCTTGGCTTCCGCATAGACATCGCGAATGTCGTCGGCGATCCCCTTCTTTTCCTCTTCGAGGCGCTCGATGCGCTCGATGAACAGACGTAGTTGGTCGGCGGCGATATTGGGTTCGCTCATGGGGCGCTTGTCTCCGGCTGGATGAATCGGTCAGGGACCGGTTCGGGCGGTCCTATCCACCGCCACGGCTCCCTGTCTAGGCCACAGCGCCGCTGGCGTGCAAAATGTCGTGGACAGATCGATGTGAACGCAGTCCCACGATTTAAGGCATCCTCAACCAACATTGCCTATAAGGGTATCCGCCCGGCTGCCGGGCGGGGGGAATGTCGTGAGTAGAAGAAGTCTCAATCAACGAACGGCAGAGGAAGCCTTGCGCTTCCTCGATCATCACATGTTGGATCCGATGCCGGCGAACTACAACTTCGCCTATCTCTACATCACCGGCGCCAATGACTGGTTACGCAAGGCCGTGGATGCCGTGACGGACGGCGGCGTGCGGCTGACGCAGAAAGCGGTCGACGAACTGATGGATGGAGCGCCTTGCGATACCCGCGCGCCGGCCAGCGCCCGAGCCGCGCTTGATCGCCAGCAGGCGCATCTGCGCCATCAGATGCTGAACTTCGCCGAGATTGCGGAGCGCGCCGCGCAAGATACGGGCGCCTTCAATCGCGATCTGGAGGAGAATGCCTGCAAGATCGGCGGACATGAAGCGCTGGGCGGTGTCATCCGCAACATGATCGCGCGCACGGCCGAGATGGAGCGCAAGCTGGCCGAGACGCGACGCGAGACCGAACAGCTCAAGCAGGATCTGGATGCGGCCCGCGACGATGCGGCGCGCGATTCGCTGACCGGCCTTCCCAATCGCCGCGCTATCGACCGTCAGCTCGAGGCGCTCGCTCAGACCGGCCAACCGGTCGCGGTCGCCTTCTGCGACATCGATCATTTCAAGACGATCAACGACCGCTATGGTCATGCCGTGGGCGACCGGGTGCTCAAGGTGGTGGCCGAAACGCTGGCGGAGGCCATGGCGCCGCATCCGGTGGGGCGCTTTGGCGGCGAGGAATTCGTCATCATCATGCCCGAGATCGACGAGCAGCAGGCCTATGTGCTGGTCGAGACGGCGCGCGAGGCGCTCCGGCTGCGCCATTTCCGCCTGCGCGAGACGGATGAGCCGATCGGCCAGGTCACGTTCTCCGCCGGTGTTGCGGCGACCTGCGGCGATCCCTGCGCGGCGTTGCGGCAGGCTGACGCCAATCTCTACGAGGCCAAGCGGGCCGGCCGCGACCGGACGGTGTTCAAGCTGGCGGCCTGACGCGAAAAGGTCCCGGATCGCTCCGGGACCTTTCCATTGCCTGTGCGATCGTAGCGCGCCGCGTCAGGCGCGGTCGCAGAGCACTTCGGCGATCTGCACGGCATTGAGTGCGGCGCCCTTGCGCAGATTGTCGCCCACCACGAACAGCGCCAGGCCATGGGCCACCGTCGGATCGGGGCGCACGCGGCCTACGAACACCGGATCGGCGCCGGTCGCCTGCAGCGGATTGGGCACGTCGGTGACGACCACGCCCTTGGCCTTGCCCAGCAGATCAAGCGCCTGCTCGGCGGAAAGGGGGCGCTCGAATTCCACGTTGAGCGAGAGCGAGTGGCCGGTGAACACGGGCACGCGCACGCAGGTGCCGGAAACAGGCAGGCCGGGGATGTCGAGGATGCGGCGCGATTCGTCGCGCAGCTTCAGCTCTTCCTCGGTGTAGCCGTCTTCCATCAGCACATAGTTGAGCGGCACGACATTATGCGCCATCGGCACGGCCCACTTCTCGGCGGCCGGCACGAAATCAGCGTTGCCGTTAAAGGCCAGCTCCGCGCACTTGTCACCCACCGCCGCGATCTGCCGGTCCAGTACGCCGATGCCCTCCATGCCGCCGCCGGAGACGGCCTGATAGGTGGAGCAGGTGAGGCGCTTGAGCCCGGCCGCCACATGCAGCGGCTTGAGCACGGGCATGGCTGCCATGGTGGTGCAATTGGGGTTGGCGATGATGCCCTTGGGCGTGTTCGCCAGATGCTCGGGGTTCACTTCCGCTACGACGAGCGGGACTTCCGGGTCGCTGCGCCAGGCCGAGCTGTTGTCGATCACCAGCGCGCCGGCGGCGGCCGCCTTGGGAGCGATCGCCTTGCTGGTCGATCCGCCGGCCGAAAAGAAGACAATGTCGAGACCGGAGAAATCAGCGGTGGCGGCATCTTCCACCGTCACCGGTGCGCCGTTCCACTCGATGCTGGTGCCGGCCGAGCGGGCCGAAGCGAACAGCCGCAGGTTCGCGACCGGAAAATTGCGCTCGGCGAGCAACTGGCGCATCATCGAGCCGACCAGACCCGTGGCGCCGACGATACCGACATTGAGACGGGCATCGCGGGAAAAACGTGCAACCATGACGAACAACGACTCCTTCCTGTAGGGGAAGGCGCGGGTCAGGCTTTCGATGTCGAAAGTCGGCCCCGCGCTCTTCCGCGGGGCTTTTGTCCAGCAGGCGCGGCCGTCAGGCCGTGCGCGCGCGCCGAACCGCCCCGCGAGCGCGGGTCGGTTTAATGCTAATCGGCTTGAGGCTCATGCTGGACATCGCGCGGGCCTCTAGCCCGGACATATGCGGAAGTAAACCATTTTCACGCGGCATCGCGGGATACCGGTGCGGCGGGCGGGCTCATAGCGGCGCGAGGCCATAGCGCTGGGCGGCGGTGTAGAGCGACTGGTCCTCGGCCGCGATCTGCGCGTTGATCCGTGCCATCATGCCTCTCGTCGCGTCCCCGAACGCCGCCCAGTTTCCTTTGATGGCGGCTTCATCCTACTGGGCGACATAGGCGCCCCACTGCGTGACAAGCTGCTGGAACCCCTCGCCATGCGCGATGGCGAGCGCGGCGAATTCACGGTCGTCATCGTCGCGAACCTGCGTGAGGAGCCGCTCTTCGGCGCGCAGGTGCGCGTCAAGCAGCCGCGCGAAGCGGCGCAGCGCATCATGCGCCCGGCGCGGTTGCGGGTCCGGCACCGCGGTGATGGCGCACAGCGCATTGGCAGCGGCTGGGATCAAGGCGTGATCCTTCAGCAGCTCAATGACGGTCTGCATGGCCCGTCTCGGGTTTCCGTGGACGTGCAGGATGAATCTGCATTCCCTAGCAGACGCCAGTCCGGCCCGAATTCCCGCCGGCGTCATCATGCCTTGTTGCGCGCGAGGCTCTGTTCCATGCGCTCAAGTTGCTCGGGCGTGGCCGGGCTCTGGTGACGCGCCTTCCACTCGGCATAGGGCATGCCATAGACGAGCGCGCGTGCGGTCTCCTTGTCCATCGTGCCGCCGTCAGCGCTGTCCGCCTCCGCGATCCAGTCGCCCAGGCAGTTGCGGCAGAAGCCGGCCAAACCCATCAGGTCCACATTCTGGGCATCCGTGCGGTGTCGTAAATGCGCGACGAGCCGACGGAAAGCGGCCGCCGCTATCTTGTCATCCAGTGTCTCTATCGTCATTGATTGCTCCGCCATTGTCGCTTCCTTGTCGTGCAGCTTGGAACGCAGCACCACCGCCCGGCGCCGCCCGACCCCATGTCGGCCATGGCGCGCGGCATCGCAAGAGGTCGTCACCCGCATGAAGAAGCTTCCGCCGCGTTCCCGCAAGGTCCGGATTCTCGCGACGCTGGGCCCCGCAAGCAGCAGCGAGGACATGATCCGCAAGCTGTTCCTGGCGGGCGCGGACGCCTTCCGCCTCAACATGAGCCACGGCCTGCACGAGATGCACGCCGCCAATTTCGCACGCATCCGGGCGCTGGAGAAGGACTATGGCCGGCCCGCGACCATCCTGGCCGACTTGCAGGGTCCCAAGCTGCGCATCGGCACGTTCGCGCAGGGGCCGGTGACGCTGAAGGCCGGTGCACGTTTCTGCCTCGACCGGGAGGAGGCGCCCGGTGACGAAAACCGGGTCAGCCTGCCGCATCCGGAGATTTTCGCCGCCCTGCAAGAGGGCAGCCGCCTGCTGCTCGACGATGGCAAGCTGGTGCTGCGCGTCCAGTCTGCCACCGACGATCTGATCGAGACCCGGGTCGAAGTCGGCGGGCCGCTCTCTGAGCGCAAAGGCGTCAACGTGCCGGACGTCGTGCTGCCGATGGCCGCGCTTACCGACAAGGACCGGCGCGATCTTGCCTTCGCGGTGGAGCTGGGCGTGGACTGGATCGCGCTCTCTTTCGTGCAGCGGCCCGACGATCTGGCCGAGGCGCGGCGGCTGATGGGCGGGTATGGCCAGCTCATGGCCAAGATCGAGAAGCCGGCGGCAGTCGACCGGCTCGACGAGATCGTGGAGCTGTCCGATGCCGTCATGGTGGCGCGGGGCGACCTCGGCGTCGAGATGCCGCCGCAGGCCGTGCCGCCGCTCCAGAAGCAGATCGTCGAGACAGCGCGGCGGCTGGGCAAGCCCGTGGTCGTCGCCACGCAGATGCTCGAATCCATGATCAAGGCGCCCACGCCCACGCGCGCGGAAGTCTCCGACGTCGCCACGGCGGTCTATGATGGCGCGGACGCGATCATGCTTTCGGCCGAAACGGCGGCGGGCGACTGGCCCGAGCAGGCCGTTGCGATGATGGACAGTATCGCCCACAGCGTGGAACATGATCCGGGCTATCTCGACCGGCTGCACTTCACCAAAACCATGCCGGACCCGACCACCGCCGACGCGCTGGCCGAGGCCAGCCACTCGATCAGCAGTACCGTCTCGGCCAAGGTGATCGTGTGCTTCACCTCCTCGGGCAGCACGGTGCGGCGTATCGCCCGCGAGCGCCCCTCGGTCCCGATCCTGGCGCTCACGCCCCGGCAGGATACAGCCCGGCGCATCGGGCTCATGTGGGGTGTCCATGCGGTGCGCACCAAGGATATCGGCAGCTTCGAGGAAATGATCGCCAAGGCCAAGCGCATGGCGCTGCGCACTCATCTCGCGCGGGGTGGCGACAAGATCATCATCCTCGCCGGCGTCCCCTTCGGTACGCCGGGCTCGACCAACGTGCTGCACGTTGCCACGTTGCGCGGCGACGAGTTGAAGGATCATGCCGAGGGATGAAAGCGACGCAGCTTAGGTGCAGGCGGGTGGCATGCTGACGGTGCGGCACTGGCCCTGCGGGTCAAAGAGGTGCGCGCGGTGACGTCTCCCTATTCGCAAGGGCACCACGCCTCATCAGGCCCCTTTCGTCTGGAGCCTGTCGAAAGGGCTTCTTCCCTTCGTCATTCTCACAGAACAGGAAGAGGTCCTTTGGGGGGCTGAAGGCGAACGGTCCGTGGTGGGCTTAGGCGTTCAGGCGGGCGTCCCATTTACTTCATCGCTCGGCAAGAGCCTGACCGCGCGCGTAAAAGGGCGCCGCCTGGTTCGATGTGCAGGCGGCACCCTGGACCTGGCGTCAATCCGGCGCCGTTCAGTCTTCGCCCCAGACTTCCCGCGCTACCTCCAGCACCAGGCGCATCTTGGCGGCCTGTTGTTCCACGGCGATGTCGTTGCCGTGCACGGTGGAGGCGAAACCGCATTGCGGCGAGAGGGCGAGCTGGTCGAGCGCGAGGAATTTGGTCGCCTCGTCGATGCGGCGCTTGATCTCGTCCTTGCTCTCCAGGTCGCCGAGCTTGGTGGTGACGAGGCCGAGCACGACCGTCTTGCCTTTGGGTACGAAACGCAGGGGGGCGAAGTCGCCCGAGCGCGCATCGTCATATTCCAGAAAGAAGCTGTTGATGTTCAGCTCGTTGAACATGATCTCGGCTACCGGTTCATAGCCGCCCTCGGCCGCCCAGCTCGAACGGAAATTGCCGCGGCACAGATGCACGGCCGTCACCATGTCGGCTGGCGCCGACGCGATCGCGTCGTTGATCATCTTTGCGTAGTGGCGCGGCAGGTCGTCGGGATCGAGGCCGCGCCGGCGGGCATTCTCGCGCTGCGTGTCGTCGCACAGATAAGCCAGGTTGGTGTCGTCGAGCTGGAGATAGCGGCAGCCGGCCGCCGCTAGATCCGCGACTTCCTCCTGATAGGCGGCGGCGACATCGGCGAAGAACTCCGTCATGTCGGGATAGACTGCCTCGCTGATGCCTTCGCGCCCGGCGCGGAAGTGCAGCATGGTGGGTGAGGGGATCGTCACCTTGGGCGTCTCCTTCACCACGCTGGCGAGGAATTCATAGTCCGCGCGCTGGATCGGATGGGCATGCTTGATCTTGCCCGTCACCACCATCTTGGGCGGCGCGAAATGCACGTCCTTGCCGATGGCATTGTGAAACTGCACTTCCATCCCGCCCTGTTCCTCAATGCCGTCGAGCTGGAGCAGGAAGTCGGTGTGGAAGAATTTGCGGCGATACTCGCCATCCGTGATCGAGTGGAGGCCCAGCCCTTCCTGGAAGGCGACCACGTCGCGAATCGCGGCGTCCTCGGCGGCCCGCAGGGCGGTCTTGTCGATGCTGCCGGCTGCATAGGCATCGCGCGCATCGAGCAGAGCCTTGGGACGAAGAAAGGAACCGACATGGTCGGCGCGGAAGGGTGGCTTGGCTGTCATTCTGCGCATTCTCCTGTGATCCGTCCTGGCGCGGCCGGCCGACGGTGGGCTTCTTGCGTGTCATGCACCCCGCCGGTGCACGGCCCATCGATGCGCGGTTAGACGCCTCTCCCGCCGGCTTGTCAAGGTCATATAAAGAATTCTTTATATGATCTTCGAAGGCTATCGGTCTGCGGCTGCGTAAGCACGGGGCGGCTATTGCGCGCGCGGGTCAAACCCTTTGTTGCGCTTTCGACAAATTGCGGCATTCTGCGAACTCCGAAAGTTGATGAGCCAACCCGACGAGAACAGGGGGAGGGGTTTTCATGTGGAAATGGATCAAGATACCCAAGGGGGTCGCACTTCTGGCATTTCTGCTTCCGTGGATGACTGTGAGTTGCCAAAATCAACCACTCGCCAAGGCCAGCGGTATTGGGCTCGCCTTTGGCCATGTCACAACAATGGGGCAGGCCAGCGGGCAATCGGGTGAGATGAACTTCTGGCTCATCCTGGCGATTTTGGCGATCATCGGCGGGTTGGTGCTGGCGGTCATCCGTGACCGCAGCTTCGCGAAAATCTCGCTGGCCACGTCCGTTGCAGCGCTGGTGCTGATTTGGATCGGCACGATGCGCTACAGCCGCGAAGCGCTTGCCGCCGCCGCGGCCCGGGAAGGCGGGGGCAACAGCTTCGATGCCTCCATGGGGCAGTCGATGTTGGGCATGATCCAGATCGACTGGCATTTCGGCTATTATCTGGCGCTGCTGGCGCTCGTGGTTGCGGTGGTGATGGCGGGCTTGGTGATGACCGGCCGGGACGCCGAAGCGAGCGAGAAGCTGGCGGGACTGGCCGGCGAGGCACGCAAAGCGGTGGAGCAGGTCGCTGCCGCTGCCCAGGCCGGCATGGCACAGGACGGCGGCACCTGTCCGCAATGCGGTAAAACCGTGAAGGCCGGAGTTAAATTCTGCCCCGATGATGGCAGCGCTATCACGCCGCCACCGCCACCCACACCACCGGCCGCAAGCGCCTGAGGCGGAGGAACTGCAGCTCGATTCGGAAGAATCGGGCTGCGTTCTCTCTCATGCGGGGGCGATGAGTGATGCGTCGCCCCAAGAGGGGGCGGGGCGATGTGCTGCATCGCTCGCGCGGCGAATGAGAACGGCCGTGCAGCACCACCCCACCCTTCTCGGAAGAGGAGGGGCTAAGGTCGGTTGATTGGGCGTCGGGGGCTTCTGCTTCGCGCGGATGGGCGGCCATTAACCCCGATAAACCCAGAACTCCTCTCCGAATCGCGCATGAAGCGCATCGAGCAGCTCCTTCTGGATCGTCTTTACGCGTTCGGCGGTGATGAGGTCGGCCGGGTCCACTTCCGTCCAGCGCAGGCTGGTCTTGTCCTCGTAGAGATGCTCGCCCTTGAGTCGGGCCCGTTCGTCATAGGGCCAGATGAACGCCTGGCGGCTGGCGACATGATAGTGCGCCTGGGGGTCCGGCACGGCATAGCCGATGGCTTGGAGCATGGCGCCATGGCCCAGGATGTTGAAGGTCAACTCGTCCGCCACGCCCCAGTCCGCGACCGAAATGAGATCGTCCGAATTCCACAGCACCGCTTCGCCGACGCTGTTGTAGAAGGCCTTGACCGCCTCGCGCCCCTCGATGACTGCCGGATTGGCGCCCCAGGTGACGCGATAGACGGGATGCTCGACCATCATGTCGTCGCTGCAGATCGCATCGTAGAGGCCCGCGCCTTCGAGATGCACATGCCGCCAGAAATTGAGGAGGATGGCTTTGTGCAGCGGGTTCGAGGTTCGCTCGTAAAGCGCCTGCGTCGGCTTCATGCAGTCGTAGACGGCTTGCTCGAAACGATTCATTCGCGCTCTCCCGGTCCGCTCACTGGACAGGGGCAAGGGTGAACCGGCCCACGCGCGGAGGCAATGGGTTGCGCCTTCGGCCCGTTTCGTCTGGTGGATCGTGCGGACGACAAAAAACCCGGCCAGACGCTGACCGGGCCTTTCCCGTCATGGCCGGCCCATGCGGACCGGCGACGCGCTTAGCCCTGCCGGGCCTTGAAGCGACGATTCGTCTTGTTGATGACGTAGGTGCGCCCGCGGCGGCGAATCACGCGGTTGTCGCGATGGCGGTCCTTGAGCGACTTGAGGCTGTTGCGGATCTTCATGATCGGGCGTCCAAAATCTTGTTCAATTGCAGGAAATTCGAAGCCGCGCCTCTATGGGCGCAGCGCGGCAAAGTCAAGGGAAAGCCGGCGGGCTCCGGCAAGAAAAGCGCGTGTGGCGCGCGCCCCTCGCACATTCATGCCACGCGCATGGACCCACAACGCATTATAGACATTATAGAGATGATGGTGCTGCCGTTCGGGCGGCGCCGTGCGGTATCCTATTAGCAGGCCAAGGGATGGAGCGAGCGATGAAAGCCCCCATAAAAGACGCGACTCGGGCCAGGACGTGGGCCGCGGCGGGATTGGCGCTGGCACTGGCCGGCTGTGCGACGGCGCTGCCGCCGGTCGACGTGACGCGCTTTCATGGCGACACAGTCGCGCAGGCCGGGACGATCCGGGTGGTGCCCGCCGATCCGCGCGACGCGAGCAGCCTGGAGTTCCGCTCCACCGTCAATGCCGTGGGCGCCGCGCTGCGCCGCGTGGGCTATCAGCTGCTCGACGAGGGCGCGACCGGCGCGGACTACCGCGCCGTGGTTGGCTTCTCGCGCGAGATCGTCGAGCCGGGGCAGCAGCGCCGCTCGCCGGTTTCCGTGGGGGTGGGCGGCTCCACCGGCAGCTATGGCAGCGGCTTGGGGCTGGGCATCGGCATCAATCTCTCCGGCAAGCCCAAGCCCGTCGTCGCCATGCAGTTGCGCGTGCAGATCCGCAGCGTCCGCGAGGATCGCACGATCTGGGAAGGCCGCGCCGAGACCAGCGCCAAGCAGGGATCGCCCGCCGCCCAACCCGGCATGGCCGCCGGCAAGCTCGCCGACGCGCTATTCAGCAATTTTCCCGGCCCGTCGGGCGTGACCGTGACGGTGAAATGACGCACAGGATCTTGCCATGACAGCCATGACCATCAACGCCGCGTTCGACAGCGGCAACATCGTCGTCCATGCCATCAAGGGCCAGGACGCCACGCTTGCCATCCGTAAGGATAATCAGAGCGATTTCTTCCAGTGGTTCCATTTCCGCGTGGCGGCGCAGGCCGGTGCGGAACTGGTGCTGCGCATTACCGGCCTTGCCGCCGCCGCTTATCCGGACGGCTGGCCCGGCTATGCCGCCCGCGTCTCCGAGGATCGCGAGCAATGGACCTGCGCGCCGAGCAGCTATGACCCGCACGCGCAGGGCGGCACGCTCACCATCCGCTACCGGCTGACGGCGGACGCCGCCTGGTTTGCCTATTTCGCCCCCTATTCGCTGGAGCGCCACCAGGACCTGATCGCGCAGGCGGTGGGGTGCGAGGGCGTGGCGCTGCGCCAGCTCGGCATCAGCCTGGATGGGCGCCCGATCGATTGCCTGGAAATGGGCACGGGCTCTATTCCCGTCTGGCTGATCGCCCGGCAGCATCCCGGCGAGAGCATGGCGCAATGGTGGATGGAAGGCGCGCTCGACATGCTGACCGATCCCGCCGACCCCCATGCCCGCGCCCTGCGCGCGGCCTGCCGTTTCCATATCGTGCCTAACATGAACCCGGATGGTTCCTTCCGTGGTCATTTGCGAACCAACGCAGCCGGCATCAATCTCAATCGCGAGTGGCACGATCCCAGCGCGGAGCGCTCGCCGGAGGTGCTGTGCGTACGCCGCCGCATGGACGAGACGGGGGTCGCCTTCGCCATGGACGTGCATGGCGACGAGGCGATTCCCGCCGTGTTCCTCGCGGGTTTCGAGGGCATTCCGTCGCTGCGTGAGGGGCAGATCGCTGCGTTCCGCCGTTATCGGGACCGGCTTGCGGCGCGCACGCCGGATTTCCAGACACGCCGGGGCTATCCGGAAGCGGCGCCCGGCAAGGCCAATCTCTCCATGGCCACCGCCCAGATCGCGGAACGCTACGGCGCCGTGGCGATGACACTGGAAATGCCCTTCAAGGACAATGACGACCTGCCCGACCCCACACAGGGCTGGAGCCCAGACCGCTCCCGGCTGCTCGCCCGGGCCTGCCTGGAAACGCTGGCGGAACTGCTGCCGGAGCTGGAGGCCGGGCGGTAGAGAGTGCGGCGTCGGGCGATGACGCGCTCGGTGGCCTGCGGCGAATCTCCGGTGGCGTTCGCTTCGGAATAGCGAGTCTCGGGCGGGATGGTTAGGGGACCGGTTGCCAAGTTCACGCCTTTCGCCTGAGGGTGGCGAGGGGCGCTCTCTTTCTCCGGCGTGCCGAGAAGGGAGGAGAGCCCTTCGCCACGCTCAGGGCGAACGGGGTTGTGTGAGGGCTATGATTGGATGCCGTCGAGGGACGGCGCTTCACGCCTTCATGCCCGCGTGCCTTGGTGACGCTATGGCGCCCAGGCCTTTGAGAGCCCCGTGTTCGCTCTCTTGTGCAAATCACCGCGGCTCGGCTCGTCCTTGCCAAACGAGCGGTCCCCTTGCCGGGAACACGGGCTCTGACCTGTCGCTCAGCATTGCGTCGCAACGCCTGCGCGGACCTCGCGCGTGTCATGCGTGAGCTCCCTTGGAGCCCAGCACATGTGAGAGGGGCACCGGCTTGAGCGTCGCCGGCAGCCTGGTCGAGCCGCTGGTTGTTCAGCGGAGGGCTGATTTTTTACGCCGGGCGGCTGCCCCTGACGTCTATTCGCTTCCGTGCCGCTGCGAAGGCAGGAGCCGAGGGTTCACCGCAGGCCGTAGCCGCCCGGGGCGCCTGCCTTCGCAGGAGCACGGGAGTGCTTGAGGCTGTGAGTGAATGGAAGTCGCCTGCCCTTCTCAGATCAACCCCTCAGAACGACAGCGGATTTCACCAGAGGCGAGCCGCGCTCACGCCAGCGCTTCCGCCAGAAAATCCGTCATCGCCTTCCAACTGCGCCGGTTGGTCTCCGGCTGGAAGCCGAAGGTCCGTTCCGCGTTCATGGGCGTGTTGTCCGCCGTAAAGGCGTGGCCGGTGTCGCCATAGCTGATGAACTGCCAATCGGCGCCTGCTTCGGTCAGCTCGCGGCACAGGGCCAGCTTGGCCTCGGGCGGGCAGAGCTGGTCGTTCCAACCGTCGCAAATCAGCAGCTTGGCCGTGATGACAGCATTGGGAAAGGGCGGCGCATCATAGACGCCGTGGAAGGAGACGCCTGCTTTGATGGCGCCGCCGGCGCGGGCCAGATCGAGCACGCATTTGCCGCCGGCGCAAAAGCCGATCGCCCCGCAGCGCTCCGGATCGACACCGGGCAGCGCGCGCAGTTCGGCCAGCGCATCGAGCAGCCGGCGTTTCACGGCGGCGCGATCGGCCATGAAATCGTGCAGCAGATGGCCAGAGGATTCCATGTCGTGCCCGCGCTTGCCCTGGCCGTAATAGTCGACCACCAGCACTTGGTAGCCCAGCGCGGCAAGCGCCTCGGCCTTGGCGAAGTCCCACTCCTTGGTGCCGAAGAAATTGGGGAAAAGCAGCATGCCGGGCTGCACACCGGCAGCGGCATCGCCAACGACCATCGATTCGAATGGGCCGCCCGGCCCCTCGTGGATATGAACGGTCCTCGTGATCGCCATGGCTTTTTCTCCTTCGCGCTGAGCTGATGCGACGAGCGATAGCCCCCGGCGGACCGGCGGGGCAAGAGTGCGGCCGGATGCGGATGCGCCGCCGTGGGGAGCGACCGGGGGGCTTCACCCGGTTCACGTTCCGCCGCGATGCCGCCAGGGCCGGTCCGTTCGGCACTCTCATGTTCGGCGAGCATGGCCTCCGGGCCCGCGCCGGTACGTCGCGCCATGATGATCGGCGGGTTCGGCCTTGTCGGCGCGATGCGCTGTTGCCGTGCGGTGCTGCGGGGTCGCCCGATCGTGCCGTGAAGCGGCTCGGGCGAGAGGTGGGCGCTCCCCCGGCGTCGGTTCGCCGCCATTGCCGCCGCGGCGCATTGCACGCCGCGCGATTCGCGCTATCAGGCCCCTATTCACTGCCACAGGGGAGCCTTCGATCCATGCCTACGCTCGTCCTCATTCGCCACGGCCAGTCCGCCTGGAATCTGGAAAACCGCTTCACCGGCTGGTGGGACGTGGACGTGACCGAAAAGGGCGCGGCGGAAGCGAAGGCGGCCGGCGAACTGATGGCCGCGAAGGGCCTCGATTTCGACCAGTGCTTCGCCAGCGTGCAGACCCGCGCGATCAAGACGCTCAACATCGCGCTGGAAGCGATGGGGCGGCTGTGGCTGCCGGTGGAGAAGGACTGGCATTTGAACGAGCGCCATTATGGCGGCCTCACGGGCCTGGACAAGGCGGAGACGGCGGCCAAGCATGGCGAGGAGCAGGTGAAGATCTGGCGCCGCAGCTTCGATGTGCCGCCGCCGCCCATGGAGGCGGGGAGCCCCTTCGATCTTTCCGGCGACCGGCGCTATGCGGGCATTGCCGTGCCGGCGGCCGAAAGCCTCAAGGATACCATCGCGCGCGTGCTGCCCTATTGGGAAGGCCGCATCGCGCCGGACCTGCGCGCGGGCAAGCGCGTGCTTATCTCCGCGCATGGCAATTCGCTGCGCGCGCTGGTCAAGCATCTCTCCGGTATTTCGGATGCGGACATCACCGGCCTCGAAATCCCAACCGGCCAGCCCATCGTCTATGAGCTGGATGCCGATCTGACGGCGCTCGACCGCTATTATCTGTCCGAACGGTAAGCGCACCGGGAACGAACGGCTCCGCCATTATTTTGCAGCGCAATACGCGGCACGGCGCATTGAGCCGTTGCATTTTGTCGTCTGGACGGCGCATGTTTCGTGTAGGCTGGCGGCGGACATGGCCGACAGGGCCGCGCGGGAGATGCCGCGCTGCGTCAAGGCAGAAGGGACAGGTGCGCGATGGCAGGGGACGTGGCGGCGCCAGGCAGGGACCTCAAGGGGCGGATCGTGGACGCTCTCGTCCACCGCATCGGCAAGGACGAGCAGGCCGCGCTGCCGCACGACTGGCTGGCCGCGACCATCTACACGCTGCGCGACGAGATCATCGAGCGTTGGATGACCTCGTCCAAGGCCGCGCATGAGGCCGGAGCCAAGCGCGTCTATTATCTCTCGCTGGAGTTCCTGATCGGCCGGCTGCTGCGCGATGCGCTCTCCAATCTGGGCCGGGCGGAAGAGGTGCGCGAGGCACTCGAATCGCTGGGCGTCGACCTTGCCGAGATCGAGGAAATCGAGCCCGATGCCGCGCTCGGCAATGGCGGTCTGGGCCGGCTCGCCGCCTGTTTCATGGAGAGCCTCGCCACGCTGGACATTCCCGCTTATGGCTATGGCATCCGCTATGTGAACGGAATGTTCCGCCAGCGCGTGGACGATGGCTGGCAGGTGGAACTGCCCGAGAACTGGCTGGCGCACGGAAATCCCTGGGAATTCGAGCGGCGCGAGAGCGCGTATCGCATCGGCTTCGGCGGTGAGGTGACGGGCGACAATGACGGCAAGGTGGAATGGACGCCGGCCGAGCAGGTGATCGCCATGGCGGTCGATACGCCCATGGTCGGCTGGCGCGGCAAGCGGGTGAACACGCTGCGGCTGTGGAATGCCTTTCCCACCGATCCCATCCGGCTCGACGCCTTCAATGCCGGCGATCATGCCGGCGCGCTGGAAGGGCAGGTGCGGGCCGAGGCGCTGGTGCGCGTGCTCTACCCGGCGGATTCGACGCCGGCCGGGCAGGAACTGCGGCTGCGGCAGGAATATTTCTTTTCCGCCGCGTCCATCCAGGACATCGTGCGGCGGCACATGCAATATCATGGCGATATCCTGACCCTGCCGGACAAGGTCGCCATCCAGCTCAACGATACCCATCCGGCGGTCGCCGTGGCCGAGCTGATGCGCATCCTCATGGATGTGCACGATCTCGACCTCGTCGAGGCCTGGGCTCTCACGCGCCGGACCTTTGGCTACACCAACCACACCCTGCTGCCCGAGGCGCTGGAGAGCTGGCCGCTGCCGCTCTTCGAGCGCATGCTGCCCCGCCACATGCAGATCGTCTACGCGATCAACGCCATCGTGCTGCGCGAGGCCCGCGTCGGCCGCGCGCCGGACGACGGCGCGATTTCCGCGATCAGCCTGATCGACGAGAGCGGCGAGCGGCGCGTGCGCATGGCCAATCTCGCCTTTGCCGGATCGCACAGCGTGAACGGCGTGGCGGCGCTCCACACCGAACTGATGAAGCAGACCGTGTTTGCGGACCTGCACCGGCTCTACCCGGAGAAGATCAACAACAAGACCAATGGCGTGACTCCGCGCCGCTGGCTGCTGGAGTGCAATCCCGGCCTTACCGCGTTGATCCGCGAGGCGATCGGCGACGGGTTCATGGACGATGCTGGGAAGCTCGCCGACCTGGAGACGCTCGCCGAGGACAAGGCCTTCGGCGAGCGGATCGCGGCGGTGAAGCGCGCCAACAAGGAGGCGCTCGCCACGCATCTGCGGCACCATATGGGCGTGCGCATTGACCCGGCCGCGCTGTTCGACGTGCAGATCAAGCGCATCCACGAATATAAGCGCCAGCTCCTCAATCTCATCGAGACCGTGGCGCTTTACGACCAGATCCGCAGCCACCCGGAGCGGGAGTGGTTCCCGCGCGTGAAGATCTTCGGCGGCAAGGCAGCGCCCAGCTACCACAATGCCAAGCTCATCATAAAGCTGGCGAACGACATCGCCCGACGCGTGAACAGCGATCCCTCCGTGGGCGGGCTGCTCAAGGTGGTGTTCGTGCCCAACTATAATGTGAGCCTGGCCGAGAAGATCATCCCCGCGGCGGACCTCTCCGAGCAGATTTCCACGGCCGGCATGGAAGCCTCGGGCACCGGCAACATGAAGTTCGCGCTCAATGGCGCGCTCACCATCGGCACGCTCGATGGCGCCAATATCGAGATCCGGGATCATGTCGGCGCGGAGAATATGATTATCTTCGGCCTCACGGCCGAGGAAGTGGCGGAAAAGCGCGCCAATGGCTACGATCCCCGTGCCGTGATCGAAGGCTCGCGCGAGTTGCAGCAGGCGGTGAACGCCATCGCCTCGGGCGTCTTCTCACCGGACGATCCGGGGCGCTATGCCGGGCTGATGGGCGGGCTCTACGAGCATGACTGGTTCATGGTCGCCGCCGATTTCGAAAGCTATGCGCAGGCGCAGCGCGCAGTCGACGCGCGCTGGGCGGATGTTGCAGGCTGGAATCGCGCCGCGATCCGCAATATTGCCCATATGGGCTGGTTCTCGTCGGACCGTACGATCGCCGAATATGCGCGCGAGATCTGGGGCGTGTTGTGAAGCCACCGAGATCGGCCATCGAGTCCCTCCTGTCCGGAACCCATGCCGATCCGTTTTCGCTTCTTGGTGTCCATGAGGGACCCAGCGGCTGTTTCGCCCGTGCGGTCATTCCCGGAGCGGAGATGGTGGACGCGGAAGCGCTCGACGGCACGCCGCTGGGCCCGCTGGCGCGTGTGGATGCGCGGGGGGTGTTCGAGGGACGGATCGCGGGGCCGCGCCAGCCAGTGCGCTACACCGCGAGAGCCGGGGACGCGCAATGGCAGGTGGCCGACGCCTACAGCTTCGGCCCGGTGCTGGGACCGCTCGACGATCTGCTGATCGCGCAGGGCACGCACTTCCGCCTGTTCGACAAGATGGGCGCGCACATCATCGATCATGAGGGCGCGCGCGGCGTCCATTTCGCCGTCTGGGCGCCCAATGCCCGGCGCGTCTCGGTGGTCGGCGACTTCAACGATTGGGACGGGCGCCGCCACATCATGCGCAACCGGCGCGACATCGGCGTGTGGGAAATCTTCATTCCCGATCTCGGCGAGTGGCGCGCCTATAAATATGAGATCGTGGGGCCGGACGGCACGGTGCAGCCGCTGAAAGCCGACCCCTTCGCCTTCGCCTCGGAGTTGCGGCCGCAGACCGCCTCGCTGACGGCCCGGCCCGGCAAGAGCGACTGGGGCGATGCCGCGCACCGTGCGCACTGGGCCGGCGTCGACCCGCGGCGCGAGGCGATCAGCATCTACGAGGTGCATCCCGGCTCATGGGACCGTGATGCGAATGGCTGGTTCCTGGATTGGGATACGCTCGCCGCGCGGCTCATCCCCTATGTGGTGGAATTGGGCTTCACCCATATCGAGTTCCTGCCCGTCTCCGAGCACCCCTATGACCCGAGCTGGGGCTACCAGACGACGGGGCTCTATGCGCCGAGCGCCCGTTTCGGCGATCCGGCGGGGTTCGCGCGCTTTGTGGACGGCGCGCACCGCGCCGGTGTGGGCGTGCTGGTCGACTGGGTGCCGGCGCATTTCCCCACCGATGCCCATGGCCTCGCGCGTTTCGACGGCACGGCGCTCTACGAGCATGAAGACCCGCGCCTGGGCTTCCACCCCGACTGGAACACGGCGATCTACAATTTCGGCCGGCGCGAGGTCGCCAGCTTCCTGGTGAACAATGCGCTGTTCTGGGCCGAGGTCTATCATGTCGACGGGCTGCGCGTGGATGCCGTCGCCTCCATGCTCTACCGGGACTACAGCCGTGCGGCGGGGCAGTGGATTCCCAACCGGGAGGGCGGGCGCGAGAACTGGGAAGCGGTGGAGTTCCTGCGCGCCATGAACAAGGCCGTTTATGGCGCGCATCCCGGTGCCGTCACCATCGCGGAGGAATCCACCGCCTGGCCCGGCGTCACCCTGCCGACACACGAGGGCGGGCTCGGTTTCGGCTTCAAGTGGAACATGGGCTTCATGCACGACACGCTGAGCTACATGAGCCGCGACTCCATTCACCGGCGCTACCATCATGACGAGATCACCTTCGGCCTGATGTACGCCTTCGCCGAGAATTTCGTGCTGCCCCTGAGCCATGACGAAGTGGTGCACGGCAAGGGCTCGCTTCTCACCAAGATGAGCGGCGATGATTGGCAGAAATTCGCCAATCTGCGCGCCTATTACGCGCTGATGTGGGCTTATCCGGGCAAGAAGCTGCTGTTCATGGGACAGGAGTTCGCCCAGCGCCGCGAGTGGAGCGAGGCGCGCGCGCTCGATTGGGCGCTGCGCGATGCCCCGGCCCATGAGGGCGTGCGCACCCTCGTGCGCGATCTCAATCGGCTCTATCGCACGCTGCCCGCGCTCCACGCCCGCGATTGCGAGGCGGAGGGCTTTGAGTGGCTGATCGTGGACGATGCCGCCAACAGCGTATTCGCCTGGCTGCGCAAGGCGCCGGGCGCCGCGCCGGTCGCCATCATCGCGAACATGACGCCGGCAGTGCATGAGGGCTATGCTGTGCCGCTGCCGCGCGAAGGGCGCTGGCGAGAAGTGCTGAACAGCGATGCGGCGGCCTATGGCGGGAGTGGCATGGGCAATCTGGGGGGCGTGACGGCGCGCGACGGACGCGCGATCATCACCCTGCCGCCGCTCGCGACGATCATGCTGCATGCCGAGGACTGACGGGAAGAGTGCGCCGGGCGGGGCGCGGGACGAAGGAGAGAAGTGCCGTGACGGGTGTTGACAGACGCTTCCAGCCCCTGGCGCGCGACGCCATGGCCTATGTGCTCGCCGGTGGACGCGGTAGCCGCCTCATGGAGCTGACAGACAATCGCGCCAAGCCGGCGGTCTATTTCGGCGGCATGTCGCGTATCATCGATTTCGCGCTCTCCAACGCGATCAATTCCGGCATTCGCCGCATCGGCGTCGCCACGCAATACAAGGCGCATTCGCTCATCCGCCACATGCAGCGCGCCTGGAACTTCATGCGCCCAGAGCGCAACGAGAGCTTCGACATCCTGCCCGCCTCGCAGCGCATCGATGCCTTCCACTGGTATGAGGGCACGGCCGACGCGGTCTATCAGAACATCGACATCATCGCCGCGCACGCGCCGCGCTACATCGTCATCCTGGCGGGCGATCACATCTACAAGATGGATTATGAGCTGATGCTCCAGCAGCATGTCAGCCAGGGCGCGGACGTGACGGTGGGCTGCCTGGAAGTGCCGCGCGCTGAGGCGAGTGGCTTCGGCGTGATGGCAGTGGACGAGACCGGGCGCATCACCAGCTTCGTCGAGAAGCCCAAGGACCCGCCAGCCATGCCCGGCAAGCCGGACGTGGCGCTGGCCTCCATGGGCATCTACGTCTTCGATACCGAATTCCTGTTCGATCAGCTCCGCCGCGATGCCGATACGCCCGAGAGCAAGCGCGATTTCGGCCACGACATCATCCCCTACATCGTCAAACACGGGAAGGCCGTGGCGCATCTCTTCTCGTCGAGCTGCATCCGCGCGGCCGAGGAGATCGCGGAATATTGGCGCGATGTCGGCACGCTCGACGCATATTGGGAAGCGAATATCGACCTCACTGACGTGGTCCCCAAGCTCAATATGTACGATCGCGACTGGCCGATCTGGACCGACCAGATTGTCGCCGCGCCGGCCAAGTTCGTGCATGACGAGGAAGGGCGGCGGGGCCACGCCATTTCCTCGCTTATCTCGCAGGACTGCATCGTCTCGGGCGCGACGGCCCATCGCAGCCTGCTCTTCACCGGCGTGAAGATGGGCAGCTATTCCAGCGTCGATGAGGCGGTGATCCTGCCTTATTGCAATATCGGGCGGGGCGCGCGGCTGAGCCGCTGCATTGTCGACAGCGGCGTGCGCATTCCCGAGGGGCTGGTGGTCGGCGAGGACCCGGTGCTCGATGCCCGGCGGTTCCGCCAGACGGAAAGCGGCATCTGCCTCATCACGCGCAACATGATCGAGAAGCTGAAATGACTGCGTGCGGAGCCATCACCATGGAGCACGGCCGGTGACGAGCGCAGCGGCCGTGGCGCCCATTTCCGTCCTCTCCGTGGCGTCCGAATATTGGCCGCTGGTCAAGACCGGCGGGCTGGCCGATGTGGCGGGCGCGCTGCCGGCGGCGGTGGCGCCGCATGGCGTGGCGATGACGCCCTTCCTGCCCGGCTATCCCGCGGTGATGAAGGCGCTGGGGCGCAAGCGCGTGCTGCACGATTATGCCGCGCTGCTCGGCACGCCGGCACGAGTGCTGGCGGCGAAACATGCCGGGCGGCCGGTGCTCGTCCTCGATGCGCCGGGCTATTTCGAGCGCGAGGGCGGGCCCTATACGGATGGCATGGGGCAGGACTGGGCGGACAATGGCCTGCGTTTCGCGGCGTTCGCGCGCGCCGCCGCCGACGTGGCGGCGGGGCTCGCCGGCACCGCGCCCTTCGACATTCTGCACGCCCATGACTGGCAGGCGGGGCTGGCGCCGGCCTATCTCGTCCATGCGACGCCCGTGGAGCGCCGGCCGCGCACCGCCATGACCATCCACAACATGGCCTTCCAGGGTTGGTTCGGCGCTGATTTCTTTACCCGGCTCGCCCTGCCGCAGCGGGCCTGGTCCATCGAAGGCGTGGAGTATCATGGCGGCGTCGGCTTCCTCAAAGCCGGGCTGGCGCTGGCCGATGTCATCACGACGGTGAGCCCCGGCTATGCCGAGGAAATCCGCACGCCTGCATTCGGCATGGGGCTGGAGGGCCTGATCCTCGGCCGGGAGGACCGCCTCGTCGGCATCGTTAACGGCATCGATCCCGCCCAGTGGAACCCCGCGACCGATCCGGCGCTGGCCGCCCGCTTCTCCGCCGCCAGCCTGGGCAAGCGGCGCGCCAACAAGCGCGCGGTCGAGGCGGCGTTCGAGCTGGAGCCGGGCGAGGGGCCGCTGTTCATCGTGGTGAGCCGCCTTACCTGGCAGAAGGGCATGGACGTGCTCGTCGAGACGATCGACCATCTCGTTGGCCTTGGCGGGCGGCTGGCGCTGCTCGGCACTGGCGATGCGGCCATCGAGGCCGGCCTCCATGCCGCCGCCGGGCGCCACCCGGGCCGCGTGGGCATCCACATCGGCTATGACGAGCCGCTCTCGCACCTGATGCAGGGCGGGGGCGACGCCATCCTCATTCCCTCCCGCTTCGAGCCCTGCGGCCTCACTCAGCTTTATGGCCTGGCTTATGGCTGCGTGCCGGTGGCCGCGCGCACCGGCGGGCTCGCCGACACCATCGTCGATGCCAATCTCGCGGCGGTGAGCGCGGGCGCGGCGACCGGCCTTCTCTTCGCGCCCGTCAGTCGCGAGGGGCTGGCCCATGCCATTACGCGCGCCGTGCGCCTGTTTGGGCAGGACGGCGCATGGCCGCGGATCCAGAAGCGCGGCATGGCCGCCGATTTCACCTGGTCGCACAGTGGCGCGGCCTATGCGCAGCTCTATGCGCGTCTCAAGGAGCAGGCATGACCGTCCTTACCATCCCGACGACTCCCTTCGACGACCAGAAGCCCGGCACGTCCGGCCTGCGCAAGAAAGTGAAGGTCTTCGCGCAGCCCAATTATGCGGAGAATTTCATCCAGTCCGTCTTCGATGTGGTGGAGGGCAAGGCCGGTGCGCTGCTCGTTATCGGCGGAGACGGGCGCTACCACAACCGTGCGGTCATCCAGCAGGCGATCCGCATGGCGGCGGCCAATGGCTTCGGCCGCGTGATGGTGGGACAGGGCGGCATCCTCTCGACCCCGGCCGCCAGCAACCTCATCCGCAACTATCGCGCGCTGGGCGGCCTCATTCTCTCGGCCAGCCATAATCCGGGCGGGCCGGACGAGGATTTCGGGATCAAGTACAATGTCGCCAATGGCGGCCCGGCGCCGGAAAAAGTGACCGATGCCATTCATGCGCGCACGCTTGTCATCGACCGCTGGCTGACCGTGGATGCCGCGGACATCGACCTCGATACGCTCGGCACTTGCCAGGTGGCGGGCATGACCGTGGAGATCGTGGACAGCGTCGCCGATTATGCCGCGCTCATGGAGAGCCTTTTCGATTTCGAGGCGATCCGCGCGGCCGTGCGCGCGGGCTTCACCATGGCGTTCGATGCAATGAGCGCCGTCACCGGCCCCTATGCGACGGAAATTTTCGAGCGGCGGCTGGGCTTCGCGCCCGGCACGGTGTGGAACGGCACGCCGCTGGAGGATTTCGGCGGGCACCACCCCGACCCCAATCTCATCCACGCCCGGGCGCTTCACGACCATATGATGGGGCCGGACGCGCCCGATTTCGGCGCGGCATCGGATGGCGACGGCGACCGCAATCTCATCATCGGCCGCAGACGCTTCGTGACGCCTTCGGATTCGCTCGCCATGCTGGCGGCCAATGCGCATCTGGCGCCGGGCTATGCGGCGGGCCTCAAGGGCATTGCCCGTTCCATGCCGACCAGCGCCGCGGCGGATCGGGTGGCGAAGGCGCTGGGCATTCCGTGCTACGAGACGCCCACGGGCTGGAAGTTCTTCGGCAATCTGCTGGATGCCGGCAAGGCCACGCTCTGCGGCGAGGAGAGCGCGGGCACCGGCAGTGACCATGTGCGTGAGAAGGACGGCATCTGGGCCGTGCTGCTGTGGCTCAACATCCTGGCGGTCCGCCGGATCGGCGTCGATGCGCTGGTCCGCGATCATTGGGCGCGCTTTGGGCGCAATTATTATGCCCGGCACGATTATGAGGGACTGGAGATCGAAGCGGCCAATTCCCTGATGCGCGGACTGGAGGCCGAGCTGCCGCGCCTGCCCGGCCGCACGGTGGGGGCGCTCACGGTCGAGCGGGCGGACAGCTTCGCCTATCATGATCCGGTCGATGGATCGGCCTCGCGCGGGCAAGGCCTGCGCATTCTCTTCGCGGGTGGATCGCGCATCGTCTTCCGCCTCTCGGGCACGGGCACGCAGGGCGCGACGCTGCGCGTCTATCTGGAGCGCTACGAGCCGGCCGGCGGCGCGCTCGACGAGGAGGTGGGGGTGATGCTGGCCAATCTCATCGCGGCGGCCGAGATGCTGGCCGGCGTCGCCCGCCATACCGGCCGCACGGCGCCGGACGTCATCACCTGATGGAGGCGCCGGGCGCGCGGTCGGAGCGCAGCGGCGCCACCTTCGCCGTGCGCGCGCCGCTGGCCGAGGCGGTGCAGCTCTGCCTGTTCGAGGGCGAAACGGAGACCCGCCTGCCGATGGCGCGCGCGGGCGACCTCTGGCGGCTGCGTGTGCCGGGCGTGCACGCCGGGCAGCGTTACGGCTATCGCGCCGCTGGCGAATGGGCGCCCGAGCGAGGGCAGTGGTTCGACCCCGCCAAGCTGCTGGTCGATCCTTATGCGACCGCCGTCGACCGCCCATTCCGCTGGGATGCGGCGCTCAATGCGCGCGGCGTCGATACGGCCGCCCTGGTGCCGCGCGCCGTGCTGGAGGCGCCGCTGCCGGACGTGCCACGCGCGCTGCCGCGCTTCGCGCCGGGCGGACTCCTCTACGAAGTGAATGTGCGCGGCTTCACCATGCTGCACCCGGAGGTGCCGCCTGCGCAGCGCGGGACCATCGCCGCGCTGGCCCATCCCGCCATTCTCGCCCATCTGCGCAAGCTGCGGGTGAGTGCAGTGGAGCTGATGCCCATTGTCGCCTGGATCGACGAGCGCCACTTGCCGCCGCTCGGGCTGCGCAATGCCTGGGGCTATAATCCGGTGGTGCCCATGGCGCTCGATCCGCGCCTCGCGCCCGGCGGCGTGGCGGAGCTGCGGCGCACGGTCGCGCGGCTGCATGAGGCCGGCATCGGCGTGATCCTGGACCTCGTCTTCAATCACACCGGCGAGAGTGACGTGCACGGGCCCATCCTCTCGCTGCGGGGACTGGACGACGTCCTTTACGCGCGTGCGCCCGACGGACAGCTCGTCAATCACACCGGCACCGGCAACATGCTGGATTTCGCACAACCGGCCGTGCGCGCGCTCGTGCTTGCCAGCCTGCGCCATTTCGTGCGGCAGGCGGGCGTGGACGGCTTCCGTTTCGATCTGGCGCCGGTGCTGGCACGCGGGCCGGACTTCGACCCGCACGCCCCGTTCTTTGCCGAGATCGCCGCCGACCCGTGGCTGGCCGACCGGCTGATGATCGCCGAACCCTGGGATTGCGGACCCGGCGGCTATCGGCTCGGCCAGTTCCCGGAAGGCTGGCTGGAGTGGAACGACCGCTATCGCGACGATGTGCGCCGCTTCTGGCGCGGCGACGCGCCCATCGGCACGCTGGTGACGCGGCTCGCCGGCTCCTCCGACCTCTTCGCCAAGCCCCCGCGTACGGTCAATTTCCTGGCTGCCCATGACGGCTTCACTTTGGCCGACACCGTCCGCTACGCCGCCAAGCACAATGAGGCCAATGGCGAAGACAATCGCGACGGGCACAACGAGAATTATAGCTGGAATCACGGCGTAGAGGGGCCGAGCGACGATCCCGCCGTGGCCGCAGCGCGCGGGGCGGACCTGCGCGCGCTGCTGGCGAGCCTGTTCGCCTCCACCGGCGCGATCATGTTGACTGCCGGCGATGAATTCGGCCGTACCCAGCAGGGCAACAACAATGCCTATGCACAGGACAACGCACTGAGTTGGGTGGACTGGGCCGAGCGCGACCTGGCGCTGGAAGGCTTCGTCGCGGCGTTGAGCGCGGCGCGGATGGCGGCGCCGGAGTGCTTCGCGCGCTTCCCCGAGCCGGGCGATTGGCGCCGACTGGACGGCGCGCCCATGACGGCGGCGGACTGGGAGTCGCCGGAGACGCCGGGCGTGCTTTACAGCGCACCGCTCCCCGATGGCCGGGTCTTCCGGCTTGAGGTCAACCGGCCGGCGTGCCGCGTGTTGGTTGACATTGTCCAGCAATAGCGGGAGGGTCGCGGGCAAGGCTGTCGGGTGAGTCCCTCGTGGCGAGAGACTTCGCTATTTCTGATGGAAGCGATGCGCTCTTTCCTTCCGCCGGCGAAGGGGCGCGCGCATAATCCGGGCGGACGGAGAGGAGAGGACTGCATGCAGGACTTCAACGGCCAGCTGGCCTTCATCACCGGCGGCGCCTCAGGCGCGGGGCTTGGGCAGGCCAAGGTGTTCGGCCGCGTCGGCGCCAGCATCGTCATCGCCGATATCCGTCAGGAGGCGATCGATACCGCGCTCGCCAGCCTCAAGGCGGAAGGCATCGAGGCGCACGGGATCGTCCTCGATATCACCGATCGCGCTGCTTATGCGGCGGCAGCGGACGAGGTGGAGCGGCTGTTCGGCCGGGCGCCGACGATCCTCTCCAACACGGCGGGCGTCAACAGCTTCGGGCCCATCGAGAAGACCACCTATGACGATTTCGACTGGCTGATCGGCGTCAATCTGGGCGGTGTCATCAACGGCTGCGTGACCTTCGTGCCGCGCATGATCGCGGCAGGAAAGCCCGCGCATATCGTCACCGTCTCCTCCATAGGCGGTCTTCAGGGCAGCAGCCTCGCCGCGCCTTATTCGGTAGCCAAGGCCGGCGCGATCAACCTCATGGAAGGCTACCGGATGGGCCTTGCCAAATATGGCATCGGCGTCTCGGTGGTCTGCCCCGCCAATATCAGGTCGAACATCGCGGAGGCGAGCCGGCTGCGCCCGGCGCAATATGGCCGGAGCGGCTATGTGGAGAATGCGGAGTCGATCGCGTCGCTCCAGTCCATCCACCAGCACGGCATGGACCCCGAGCAGCTCGCCGAGGCCATTTTGCGCGGCATCAAGGACAATGCCCTCTACATCATTCCCTATCCGGAAGTGCGCGAGGGATTGGAAAAGCACTTCCAGGAGATCCTGGATTCGGTCCCGCCCTTGGAGAGCGATCCGGAGGGCGCGCGCACGCGCAGCGAGGCGCTGGCCAATTGGGGGAAGGACCGCGCCCGCATCTTCATGGACGGCAAGTCCGGCCAGTCTTGAGGTTTTACTGGATCTTTAATGGGTCGCCCGGCGCCGCGCGACGCAAGAATGGAGAGAGACGATGTTGACTTTGTACAGCTTTGGTCCGGGCGCCAATTCGCTGAAGCCCATGGCGACGCTCTATGAGAAGGGGCTGGAGTTCAAGCCGCACTTCATCGATCCGGCCAAGTTCGAGCAGCATTCCGACTGGTTCAAGAAGATCAATCCGCGCGGGCAGGTGCCGGCGCTGGAGCATGACGGGCGAGTCATTACCGAATCGACGGTGATCTGCGAATATCTGGAGGATGTCTTCCCCGATGCCGGCACATCGTTGCGCCCGGCCGACCCCTATTGGCGCGCACAGATGCGCGTGTGGACCAAGTGGGTGGACGAATATTTCTGCTGGTGCGTCTCCACCATCGGTTGGGCCTTCGGCATCAAGAAGATCGCCCAGGCGATGAGCGACGAAGAGTTCGAGGCGCATCTGAAGAACGTGCCGATCCCCGAGCAGCAGGTGAAATGGCGCCGCGCGCGCAATGGCTTCCCGCAGGAGATGCTGGACGAGGAGTTCCGCAAGGTCGGCGTCTCGGTCAAGCGGCTGGAGGAGACGCTCAGCAAGCAGGATTATCTGCTGGAGACCGGCTTCAGCCTGGCGGACATCTGCAATTTCGCGATCGCCAATGGCCTTCAGCGGCCCGGCGGCTATTTCGGCGACTATGTGAACGAGAAGGAGACGCCTGGCCTCCTCGCCTGGATCGAGCGGATCAATGCGCGCCCCGCCATCCAGAAGATGTTCGCCGAGGCGAAGCGCGAGGAACTGCTCAAGGATCGGTGAGGAGGACGCGCCCCTTGTCTTCCTCCGTTCGTGCCGGGTTTCTCGAAGCACGCGCCCGTTTCTTCTTCGGCAGAAAAGGAGCGCTTCGACAGGCTCGGGGCGAACGGTTTACGGGTTAGAGGATTTCGATCATGGCCAAGAACAACCGCATCACGCTCTACGACCTGCAACTGGAGAGCGGCTGCACCATCAGCCCCTATGTCTGGCGCACCAAATATGCGCTGGCGCACAAGGGCTTCGACATCGACATCGTGCCCGGCGGCTTTACTGGCATCGAGGAGCGCACCGGTGGCCGTTCGTCACGCTGCCCGGTGATCGTGGACGATGGCGAATGGATTCTCGATAGCTGGGTGATCGCGGAATATCTCGACGAGAAATATCCCGATCGGCCGATGCTCTTCGAAGGCGAGACCCAGAAGAACCTCATGAAGTTCCTGGACAACTGGCTGTGGTCCACGGCGGTCGGTCCTTGGTTCCGCTGTTACATCCAGGATTATCACGACCTTTCGCTGCCGCAGGATCGGGACTATGTGCGCTGGAGCCGCGAGCAGTGGTTTCTGGGCGGGCAGACGCTGGAGCAGGCGCAGGCCGGCCGCGAGGACCGCCTGCCGCTGGTGCCGCCGACGCTGGAGCCGTTCCGCAAGATCCTGGCGGAGACGAAGTGGCTGGGCGGGGACACACCCAATTTCGCGGACTTCTCGGCGCTCTCGGTGTTCCTGTGGACGGCCTCGGTCGCCACCACGCCGCCGCTCACCGAGGACGATCCGCTGCGCGACTGGCTCGACCGCGGGTTCGATCTGTATGGCGGCCTCGGGCGTCATCCGGGCATGCACTCGCTCTTCGGCCTCAAGCTGCGCCCGGGCGACCCCGAGCCCTTCGTCAAGGTGACGGGCCCGGCCGGTGCGGGCGGGCAGGGCATCAACAAGGGCCCGCAGACGACCCGGATGCCGCAGCGCCAGGCGGGCAAGGGGGATTGAACGGGCTATGCGGGAGCGGCATTGGCGTGCTCCCGCGCGCTCTCCCTTCTTCTGTCGAGGAGGGCAAGGGATGGTGGCGATGCCCAGCATCGCGTGAACAGCGCTTCTCCACAGCGTTGCAAGCATCACCCGCCCCCTCGCTTAAGAAGAGGAGGGGCGATTTGGTTAGGACGGAGCCGGAATAACGCGATGACCCAGACTCTTACCATCTACCATATCCCCGGCTGCCCCTTTTCGGAGCGCGTCGAGATCATGCTGGCGCTCAAGGGGCTGGCGATGGAGGATGTGGAGATCGACATCTCCAAACCCCGGCCGGATTGGCTGCTGGCCAAATCGGGCGGCACGACGGCGCTTCCGTTGCTCGACATCGAGAATGGCGAGACGCTCAAGGAGAGCATGGTCATCCTGCGCTATCTGGAAGACCGCTATCCCGAGCCGGCGGTGCGCCATCCCGACCCTTACCGCCATGCCGTGGAGGGCATGCTGGCCGAGCTGAGCGGCCCCTTCTCGGGCGCAGGCTACCGGATGATCCTCAACCGCGATCCAGCAAAGCGCGACGAGATGCGCGCGGCCGTCGATGCCGAGTTCGAGAAGCTGGACGTCTTTCTTCGCCGCTATGCCGAGGGTGGGCCTTTCCTCTTCGGCGAGCGCTTCGGCTGGGCGGAAGTGGCGATGACGCCCATGTTCAAGCGCCTGTGGTTCCTCGATTATTACGAGGATTATGTCGTACCGGCGCGCCTGACCCGCGTGCTCGAATGGCGTGCGGCCTGTGTGGCGCACCCTGCCGCCCAGCATCGCAGCAAGGAAGAGCTGCTCAAGCTTTATTATGATTACAGCCAGGGCGGCGGCAACGGCCGCATCCCGGACGGGCGCCGCATCTCCAGCTTCACGCCGGATAGCGACTGGCGCACGCGCCCGATGCCGCCGCGCGACAAATGGGGCCATGCGGCGAGCGACGTGGAACTGGGCCTGACGGAGCGCCAGGGCCCCTCCTGAACCGCGCTGGCGCCCCCGCGCCACGCCGCGGGAAATTCCTTGGACAAGGAATGACAACATTGGATGGACGGGCTAACCGCCGGTCCGTCGGTCTGCGCGTGCGGACCGGAAAAGGTCCTGAAAACAGGCTAAATTTGGAGGATGATGAGTGAAGGGTAGATGGATGATGCTGGCCGCGTGCGCGGTCATTCTTCTGGATGCGCGACCGAGTATCGCACAGGCGCAGGACGCGGAGGGACGGCTGGTTTACGACCGCGCCTTCTTCGACACCTTCTCCCCATCCAATGCCCAGCAGATGGTCGAGCGCCTGCCCGGTTTCGTGCTGGAAGGCGGCGATACCGAAGTGCGCGGCTTCGGCCAGGCGGCGGGCAATGTCATCATCAACGGCCAGCGTCCCAGCTCGAAGAGCGAGACATTGCAGACGGTGCTGGCACGAATTCCGGCCTCGCGGGTGCTGCGCATCGAGATCAGCTCGGGCAATGCCTTCGGCTCCGATTATGCCGGCAAGCCGCAGGTCGCCAACGTGATCCTCACCGAGGAAGGCGGTCTCGCCGGCAATTTCGACGCGCGGCTGTCGCGCGAATTCACGGGCCGGTTGCTGCCGCGCGGATCGGCCTCGGCCGTGCTGCGCACCGGCGCCTCAACCTTCAATGGCTCGATCAGCTTCCAGAAGTTCAGCCTCACCGACCGCGGCCATGACGAGATCGTCGATATGCCGGACAGCGGCACGACGCTGCGGCGTGAGGTGTTCAACCGCAATACCGAACCCTATACCACCGCTTCGCTCGGTTGGGCGCATGAGGAAGCGGCGGACCGCTCCATCCATGTGAATGGCCGGGTCACATCCGACAAATGGACGATCCACCAGCCCAGCACGCTCCATGCGAACGGCAGTCATATCGAGGACGGCCTCTATACCGAGGATCATCTCTGGCACACCTGGGAGTTGAGCGGCGACATCACCCGACCGCTCGCCGGCGGCGCCATCAAGCTCAACCTGCTGGCAACGCACCGCCATCGCCGCAACGACGATTATTTCTTCGTGGTGCCCCTGGAGAATGCGACGCCCACCACTGGCCTCTATTCCAAGTTCGACGACTGGCGCGCCGAACGCGTGGGCCGCCTCGCCTGGACGCGCACCACCGGCGGCTGGGCGCTCGAGCTGGGCATGGAAGGCGCCTACAACCGCCTGCGCAGCGACCTCAATCTCTACGAGCTGGCCGGCGATGACCGCACGCGCGTGGACCTGCCCATCGATCAGGCCGTCGTCGAGGAATATCGCGGCGAGGCCTTCGTCAATGCCGGGCGCAATCTCGCCTCCAACCTGCGGCTGGACCTGGGCCTCAACTATGAGGCATCCCGGCTCATCGTCTCCGGCGACGCCACCGCGCGACGCGTGCTGCACTACTGGAAGCCCAAGGTCTCGCTGGATTGGACGAGCGGCGGCTGGCACACCCAACTCAGCGTCAAGCACAGCGTCGCGCAGCTCAACTTCAGCGATTTCGTGAGCGCCGCTTCGCTTAATACCGCCCAGATCGACGGCGGCAACGAAGAGCTGGTGCCCCAGCGCAAATGGGAGCTGCTGCTGAGCGCGGACCGCACGCTGCTCGGCGACGGGCGCATCAAGCTGGAAGTCGGCCATCAGCGCGTGACGCAAGTGCAGGATCGCGTGCCGATCCGCGACAAGACCACGGGCGAGATCGAATTCGATGCGCCGGGCAATCTGGGCGACGGCACGCAATGGATCGCGCGCGCCAATCTCGACCTGCCGCTTTCGCGTCTGGCCGGCATCAAGGGCGGCCGGCTCAGCTTCAACGGGTCCTATCTGGGCACCAGCGTGGAAGACCCCTATACGCTGCTCGACCGGCCCTTTTCCGGCACGTCCCGCTTCACCTACACAGTGGATTTCCGGCAGGATCTCGGCGTGTTCGCCTGGGGCGTGGGGCTGAGCGGAAATAGCGGCTCCACCTTCTATCGCCTGGCGGAGACGGACAACTCGCAGGCCATCTCGCCCAAGGTGAATGCCTTTGCCGAATATCGGCCGAGCACGCGTTCCACCCTGACGCTCGGCATCGAGAATGTCACCAATGGCGGCTCGAAGCGGTGGCGCTATTTCTACACGCCCGACCGCACGAGCGCCACGCCTTCCCGTCGGGAATATCGCGAACGCAGCAGCCACGCCCTTGTTTATTTGTCTATCAAGCATAGTTTTGGATAGGGAGAGCGACCGACGAACCAGCCAGGGCGGCGCGGCCGATTGTGGCCGTTGAGAAAAGCGGGGACCATTGCCTGTGTACGATCCAGACCAGCGGTGGTCCTCTTGTCGCCACATTCGCTGCCTAGCAGAGCGCGATGCGATGCATTACATACCGCCTGTCTCCCGGCGCTTCCGCCGCGCGGGCATTGCCGATCGGAACGACTGACATGGACAATGGCGCGGAATTCACCGCACCGCGAACGGACATGCCCGGCGAAGCCAGCCGGCTGATCGATCCCAAGCCACTCGTCGAGACGGGGCGAAACTGGACGCGCTATTTCGGTCCGCTGGTCTCGCTCGGGATTCTCGGCGCGGTGGTCTATCAGTTGCGCGGGCTGGACTTTGCCCAGGTGCGCGCGCTGATGCCCACCTCGCCACTGTTCTGGCTGCTGTTCGTGCTGGGCTATCTGCTCGGCCCCTTCTCGGAATGGATCATGTTTCGGCGGCTGTGGGGCCTGCCCTTCGCCTCTGGCATGGCGGCGCTGCTGCGCAAGCTGGTCAGCAACGAAATCCTGCTCGGCTATCTGGGCGAAGTCTATTTCTACGCCTGGGCGCGGCGGCATGTGCGCAAGGTCGCCTCGCCGTTCGGCGCCATCAAGGACGTAGCGATCCTCTCGGCGCTCACCGGCAACATCGCCACCATCGTCATGGTGGTTCTGGCCGCGCCAATGCTGGGCCAGCTCCATCTTGGCGTGAGCGGCGATACCTTCGTGCTCTCGCTCGGATTCGTGCTTGGCACGTCCATTCTCTTCCTGCTGCTGCGCAAGTCGCTCTTCACGCTGGAGCGGAGCGAGCTGTGGTTCGTCGCCGGCATCCACTTCGCGCGCATCTTCGGCTATTCGCTGATGTACGGCATCCTGTGGCACCTCATCCTGCCGCAGGTGGCGCTCAGCTACTGGCTGCTGCTCGCAACCATGCGCCAGCTCCTCTCGCGCCTGCCCTTCATGCCCAACAAGGACGTGATCTTCGTGGGGCTGGCCAGTTTCGTCGTGGGACGCGACACCGAAATCGTGAGCGCCATGGCGCTGTTTGCATCGATCACGCTCGCGGCCCATGTTGTTGTCGGCCTGGCATTCGGTTTGACAGGCCTGATCCGGGAGAAGAACAACTGATGTCGATGAGTCTGCTGCTGCTCGCCGCCGCCGCCGATGCGCCGGCGAAGTTCATTCCATCCACGCCCGACCTGGGCACGGCCGAGGGGCGCTGCCGTCCCGACGAGCCGGGCCCGGCCTTTCTCGTCACCTTCGCCGGTCTCAAGGACCGCAAGGGGCGGATCAAGGTCGAGCTTTATCCCAACAATGACGATGATTTCCTGGAGGACGACAACAAGCTGGTCATGGCCGGCAAGACCTTCCGTCGGGTGGAAGAGGACGTGCCCGCCACCGGGCCGGTGACGCTGTGCGTACGCGTGCCGGCACCGGGCGATTATACGCTGAGCCTGCTCCACGATCGGGATTCCAACCGTAAGTTCGGACTCTCCGTCGATGGCGTGGGTTTCCCAGGCGATCCCAAGCTGGGCTGGTCCAAGCCCAAGGCCTCCAAGGCGGTGGCGCGCGCGGGGGCGGGCCTCACACGCATCACCGTCACCATGCAATATCGCAAAGGCCTGCTCAGCTTCGGCCCGCTCAACAAGAAATAGCGCCGGGCCGGCCGGTGCGCATCGTCGACGTCTGTGCTTTCTATTCCCCGCAGGGCGGCGGCGTGAAGACCTATGTCGAGCGCAAGCTGGCGGCTGCCCGGCCGGGTCGGGAGGAAGTGGTCATCCTGGCGCCCGGCTCGCACGAGGCGCTGGTGCGGGAGGAAGCGGCCGGCGCCATCCGCACCATCAAGGGGCCGCTCTTTCCGCTCGACCGGCGCTACCGCTATTTCCAGGATGAAGCCGCGCTGCACGGGGCACTCGATGCGCTGCGGCCGGACATCGTAGAGGCCAGCTCGCCCTGGGGCAGTGCTTCCATCGTCGGGCGTTGGCCGGGCGCGGCGCCGCGCGCGCTCATCATGCATGCCGATCCGCTCTCGGCCTATGCCTATCGCTGGCTGGGCGGCGTCGCCTCGCGGGACACCATCGACAAGGGGTTCGACTGGTTCTGGCGCCACCTGCGCAAGCTCAACGAGGCCTTCGAGATGATCGTGAGCGCCAGCCCCAGTCTCTCGGCGCGGCTGGAGGAAGGCGGCATGACCGGCGTCCACACCATCCCCATGGGCGTGGAGAGGGGCCTGTTCGACCCCGCGCGGCGCGATCTCGACCTGCGCGCCCGCCTGCTGGAGCGCTGCGGTCTGGGGCCCGAGGCGACGCTGCTGCTCGCGCTGGGTCGCCATGCGAGCGAGAAGCGCTGGCCCATGGTGTTCGATGCCGTCACGGCGGCCGGCTATCAGCGGCCCATCGGCCTCGTGCTGTTCGGCGACGGACGGGACCGGGCCAAGGTGGTGCGCTCGGCCGCCCAAAATCCGCACATTCATCTCGCCGCCCCGCTCACCGACCGGCAGGACGTGGCCACCGTGCTCGCCAGCGGCGATGCGCTCGTCCATGGCTGCGAGGCGGAGACTTTCTGCATGGTCGCGGCCGAAGCCAAGGCGAGCGGCCTGCCCATCATCGTGCCGGACGAAGGCGGCGCCAGCGATCAGTTCGTGGAGGGGCAGGGCATGCGCTATAAGGCGCGCAGTGGCGCGGCGCTGGCGGCGGCCATCGCGCAGTTCCTCGCCGTCGATCCGCTGGGCGCCCGGCAGCGCGCGGCGGCGGCAGCGCCGCGGGTGCCGACCATCGACATGCATTTCGACGCGCTCTTCGCGCTCTACGGACAGGCGATCGAGGCGCAGGCGGCGCGGCGCCATGGCTGAGAAGCTGCTGCTCACCTCCATCCATGATGTGGGCCCGCGTTCGGAGGCGCAGGTCGAGCACTTGCGCGCACATCTGGGCGCGCAAGTGCCGCTGGACAGGATCGCCATGCTGGTGGTGCCGGACCATTGGGGCGAGGCGCCGCTCAGGGCCGGAACACCCTTCGCCACGCGGCTGCGCGGCTGGGCCGAAACGGGCACGGAGATGTTCGTCCATGGCTGGTATCATCGCGACACCGTGGCGCACGAGGGGTTTGCCGCGCGCATGAAGGCCAAGCACATGACCGCCTCGGAAGGGGAGTTTCTGGGCCTCGATGAAGCCGAAGCCTATCGCCGCATGACGGACGGGCGCGCGCTCATCGAGGATATCATCGGCCGCCCCGTCGCGGGCTTCATCGCGCCGGCCTGGCTCTATGGGCCGGGCGCCCATGCCGCCATGGCGCGCGCCGGTTTCGCACTGGCGGAGGACCATTGGCGGGTGTGGCGCCCCGGCCATGAGACAGCGCCGCTGGCGCGCGGACCGGTCGTCACCTGGGCGAGCCGCAGCCGCGCGCGCATCGCCTCCTCGCTGCTTGCCGCCTGGGCGCTGCCGCCGGTGCTGCGCTTCAAGCCCGTGGCGCGGCTCGCGGTACATCCGGGCGATACCGGCGTGCCCGCGCTGCTGGAGAGCATCGCGACGACCCTGCGCCGCCTGCGCCGCAGCCACAAGCCGGGGCGCTATGCAGAGCTGATCGATGCTATAAGAGGCGAGACTCGCCAATAAGAGGTCAATAGAAGGACCGCGGCGATCATCACGCCGTCACCGTCCGGAGGCGATCCGGCGCGTCGTGAACAAGGAGAGAGATGCCATGAAGCCTATTCATTCCTTCATTCTCGTTGCCACGGCGGCGATATGCGCGGCGCCGCTCGCCGCGCAGCAGGTGCCCGCGCCCATCGCCGCCGCCGTCGCCTCGCCGGACCGTCCCGCCGCCGACAAGGAGCGCGACGCCGCCCGCAAACCCGCCGAGTTGATGGTCTTCGCCGGCGTGAAGGCCGGCGACAAGGTGGCCGATTTCATGCCCGGCGGTGGCTATGTGACGCGCCTCTTCAGCAAGATCGTGGGCGAGAGCGGCAAGGTCTATGCGCTGGTGCCCGGTGAGATCGCCGAGCGCGTGCCGCGCGTTGTCGAGGCCAGCAAGGCCATCGCCGCCGATCCCAAATTCGCCAATGTGACGGTGGCAACGCCGAGCGGCGGCATCACGCTGCCCGAGCCCATCGACCTCTTCTGGACATCGGAAAATTATCACGATGTCTATAACGGCTCCGGCCCCGAGGCGGCGAGTCAGCTCGTGACGGGGGTGTTCAAGGCGCTGAAGCCGGGCGGCGTGTTCATCGTCACCGATCATGCCGCCAAGCCGGGCACGAGCCAGGCCGACGCGACGCCACTGCACCGCATCGACCCGGCGCTGGTGAAGGCGCAGGCGCAGGCCGCCGGCTTCGTGCTGGAAGGCGAGAGCACGGTCATCGCCAACCCCGCCGATCCGCACGACAAGCCGGTGTTCGATGCCTCGATCCGCGGCAAGACCGATCAGTTCGCGCTGAAGTTCCGCAAGCCGCGCTGAGCAGCGGTTTAGCCCCGGGCTCTTGTGGAGCAGCGGTGGAAGACGGCCGCGACGGCGGCCGGCTGGGCCCTGGACTCCTGCTTTTGCAGGGGCACTGGTGCGGCTTCGATTAGAGGGCTCTTTGCGTTCTTGATTGAGCCAATCCCGTGCTCCTGCGAAGCCAGGAGCCCAGGGCGGCCCGGCACCCCGGTTAGGTCCTGAGATCCTGTCTTTGCAGCAGTGCTGACTCTGGATCGGATCGCCTCTGGGCTCCGGGCGCTGCGTTCAACACGGGAGTTGACAGCGCCCTGCGACGGGGCGCACAAGCGCGCCATGGCCGCGCTGATGCCCCTTGTCGGCTTTTATTGGGTCGCCTCGCATAGAGAGCGGCGCGTTCGGTCATTTTCCTGACTTGATTGCAACGATGCCGCCGCAAGGAGCGGCATCCCCCTGAATGCATCCGAGCGGCGGCCTGAAACGGAGGCCGATGTGGCGATAATGACGATGGTTCAGGATGGGGCCGGGCAAGTCCGGCCAATGGGGCGGCATGATCTGCCGCTGGTCATAGGCATGATGGCGGCGCAAGCGCGTGCCGAGAACGGCGAGCCGGTGCTGCCCGTCACGGAGCTCGATGCGACCCTGTTCGGCCCGACGGCGCGCCTGCATGGCCTTGTCGTCGAACGCTTCGATCTGGTGGTGGGCTATGCATTGCTGGACCCTGCGCCAGTGGGGCGTGCGCCCTGCCTGCGGCACCTCTTCATCCAGCCCGGATCACGCGGACGCGGGCTCGGTCGCATGCTGATCGACCGCGCGGCGCGCGATGGGCAGGGCCGTGGCCTCATGGCGGACATGACGGGGCGCGATGGCCGGGCGCGGGCCTTTTGTGCGGCGTGCGGCTTCGTCCTGCGTGGCGAGGAGGCACGACTTTCGGCGGACTGCCCGGCGGAGGAGCAGGCGGCCTGAGAGGCCGGAGCGTGGTGGTGACACGCCGTGCTCCTGCGCGGGTGGGGTACTGAACATTTGAGGTGAACTGCCGAATAAACCGGCTCCTGCCGGCGCAGCAGTGCAGGAGAAGGCGTTTGAGGCGTCGTCAAGCTCTACAGGCAGCGCGCCTGTTTGCCCCGCTGTCCGAGCATCAGTCGCAGGCGGCGAGGTGCCTCTCCCGCTCTTTCCAGCACCAGGTCGAGCGTGCCGCCCGCCGCCCGTCCGCTCAGGCGCGCGGCGGCGGGCGCTGGCGCCTCATCCTCGTCGCTCTGCGGTGGCAGGGCACTGATTGGCTCGACCTGTGCGCGCACGTCGAACCGGCCGGCGGCATCGGGCCGGACGGGCGCGAACCGCGCCAACAGGCAGCCGATCTGGAGTCGCCCGCCTTCCTTGTCGAGCGCGAGCAGCACGTCGCCCGCGCCCCACATGCCGACGAGTGGCGCGGCCTCCTGCGCGGCGGCCGGCGAGGCGCTGGCGGCGGCGAGAGCAAGGGGGAACAGCAGCAGGCGGCGGGCTGTCAAAGGGGGCATGGAACTGGCCTTCTCAGAAAGCACGGGTGATGCCCACATCGACATTAACCCGCCGATAATCGTAGATGCCGACCGTCGAGAAATTGCGCTCATAAGCGACGCGCAGCACCGGGGAAAAGCCCGCAATCTCGATCTGGCGGAATGTGGCGCCCGCGCCCGCGCGCAGGAACCACTCCTTGCGCCGGTCCTTGAACAGCGCGAGCCGCGCGTCCGATTCGAGCCGTCGCGCGGTCAGATTGGCGAACAGCGTCGTACGGCCCATGTCGCGCCAGCCGACCAGCGTGACCGCGCCCGAAGCGGTGGCATAGCCGGGGTCACGCGCGGTCTGGCGCAGCGCGCTGAGGCTCACGGCCACGCCGCTGCGCGCCGTCAGCGCCCGCTCTACCGTGGCGTTGAGGCTGTACATCGATCCGTCCTGCAGGCTGTTCGTCGAATAGCTGCTGTTGCCATAGGAAGCGCTCATGTCGAGCTGGCCCCGCCGCCCCAGCCGGTGCATCCAGCGCAGGTCCGCCGTGGCCGTACGGGCATAAGGCGATCCGCCATACGTGCGCCAGGTCATGCCGGCCGAGGGCATCAGCCGATCGCCCGAACCGATCTGCCACTCCAGCCCCATCAGCGCGCTGCCGGAGAGGTCGTTGAACTGGCTGTCTTCATAGAAGGTGCCATCGCCCGAGAGGCGCGGGACGAGATTGACCGTGTCGGAGAGGCGCAGGCGCGCATAAACCTGGCCGGTGAGATGCGCGCCGACGCCCGATTGCGAGCGCGCGTCCTCCGAGAGCGTGAGCGGCGCGATGACGGTGTCCAGCTCCTTGAGCGAGGTCGCGCGGTTGATGTTGCTGTCCGGCGCGATCGCCAGCTCGAAACTGCCGCCGAAGGTCTTGGTGGAGCGCAGCGCATTGGCGAACCGGTCCACGATCAGCGCCACGTCCGGCGGCAGACCGCTCGCCTGCGCCTGGCGCAGCGCCTGACGGGCCTTGCCCTCATCGCCCATTAGCGCCAGCACGCGCGCCAGCTCCAGCCGCACGCGCGCGGCGTTGGGCTGCTCGTCGAGGATCGCGCGGAAGGAGAGGGCCGCCTCCGTGAGGTGCCCCGCCGCGCTCTGCATCATGCCCAGGCGAAAGCGCGCCTCCTGGCGGATTTCCAGCTTGGGATCGGCGGACAGCGCCTTGTAGATCGCCTCTGCATCCGCCGTGCGACCGGCGGCGCGCGCCTGCTCGGCAATGTCGAAGAGCTGTGCCGCGGTGAGGCCGGAGAGCGCCGTGCCGTCCTGCGAGAGCGTGGGGCCCTGCGCCGCCATGGGCATGTCTTGCGCGGTCGGTTGCTGTGCATGAGCGCCGCCGCAGCCGAGCGCGCCGGCAAGCAACGCGGCGCGAAGGGGGAGCGAGCGGACAGCCATCGACGCAGCTAGACCCGGTGGACGCAGAAATTCAAGGCGAATGGCAGCGGATCAGGGCCGCTTGGCAACCACTGCGCCCGTCAGGTTGACCGTGGAACCGTTGATGGCGCTCTGCGAACGGAAGCCGAAGGTGCCGCCGAGTTCATTCGCCTGCGGGCCGTAGAGCGCGCCTTCGAAGAAGCCGAGATAGTTGGCGCTCCCGTCCACAACATTGGCCGCAAGGCCGCCGTCCAGGTCCATGATCCCGCCGGTGACGGCATAGCTGCCGAAATTCTTTACGGCAGACGTCGCAAGATTTTTGCCGATCGGGTTGAGCGCACCGGTGAAGGTGGCCGCGCCGAAATCGACATCGAAGCTGCTCGTGCCGGTAAGGCTGTATTGCGCGCCGCCATTGGTCGTGGTGCCGGTGCCCACCAGCAATCCCTCGAAATGGCCGGTGCCCGTGGGGATCTGGAAGGCATTGGTGCGCACGCCCCAGGCGAACCAGCGGTCGCGCGCGTCGGTTGAGCCGCCTTGCATCTGCTGCCAGCGGCCATAGCTGGTGTAAGTAAGGGCGATGTCCGGATTACTGGCGCCGGGTTTCAGCAGCGTCAGGCGATAATTGATGCCGCTGAGCGTCACCTCATAGACCGAGACGGCATCATTGGACGCTGTGCCGTTCAGCGACCCCGTGCCGAAGAGCGTGCTGATGCCCGCATTCCCGTCGATATAGGTGAAGCTGCCCGTTGTGGCATTGTAGCGCAGGACATTGTCGCCGCGCACGATGTCCGAATCGGCGGCGGCCGTCCCGCCGCCGGTGTCGCGGAAGGCAATTTCGCTGTAGCGGCTGCCCGCCAGCATCGAATAGCCGCCCCGATCCTGCGGGGCGCCGAAATCCTCGGAGAAGCGGATCGGCACCAGCGATTCGTTATAGAACGGTACGCTGCCGTCCTGTCGGCCGATCAGATAGCCCGCGCCATATTCCCCCTGGCCGTTGCTGATGGACCAGGTGGCGCCGACTTCCTCGTTGTTCGGGCCGTAGAAGCGGCCTTTCCACTGACCTGTGAACCGCGACGTATCGTGCATGGAGAAGGCGCCGGAGAACGCGTTGGCCGAGCTGGAAAGCGTGGCCGCGCCGTAATAGAGGCCGATCTTCAGGACATAGCCGGTCTTGACGTCAATGGTGGTGAGCACGCCTGAACTGGCGAGCGAGCCGCGCGTGAAATCCACCTGCATGGTGCCGGAGCCGGCCATCGCATAAGGCAGGTCGTCCTGGCGGGCGCCGACGAGGCTCACGGAGAAGCCGCCGCTGCCACTGCGCGGGAGAGTGGCATCCGGTGTCGGCACGCCATAAGTGAAGGGCGAATAGCTGAAGTCGCGGTTGTCGCCGTCGGCCACAATGCTCTCCCACGCGCCGCCGCCAACATAGCGATATTGCAGCGCGCCGGATGTTCCGGGCCGCGTGAGTGAGAGCGAATCCGCCGTGTTCCCGGAGGATTTGGCATAGGCCTTGAAGTCGGTGGAGCCGGAGGAGACCTCGTCCGCGGGCGTGAATGTCATCGTCCGCGACGCATTGGTCACCGTGTAGCTCTGCGTGGCCGCGTCATAGCGAATCGAAAAACCTGCCGCATTGGCATAGCCGTCCTGGACCGGCTGAGGCGTCACATTGTTGAACCGGCCGCCCTGCTGCGCCGCATCGTTGACGAACGTCTGCGATACCAGCGGACCCATGAGGCTGCTGTTCGACGGCGTTGGAGTGGGCGTCGGCGTCGGAGTGGGCGTCGGCGTTGGAGTGGGCGTCGGCGTCGGGGTGGGCGTCGGCGTCGGGGTGGGCGTCGGTGTTGGAGTGGGTGTCGGCGTTGGAGTGGGTGTCGGCGTCGGGGTGGGCGTCGGCGTCGGGGTGGGCGTCGGCGTCGGAGTCGGAGTGGGCGTCGGAGAGGGTGTCGGCGCGGGCGTCGGGGAACCCGCCGGCGTGCCGGTCGAGTTGACGCCACCGCCACCGCAGGCGGACACCATCAGGGACGCAATGAGGGGCGCCGCCCAGCGCGCGGACTTCGACATGATTCGTGCTCCCAGCGGCCTTGAGGGGGGTCGGCCGTCTGGGCAGAAGAGACCATAATATGGTTTACAAACCGTTATCCACGCCCGGCGAAAGCGCCATTCATGTGCCGTCCAGCCTGTGCCCACGCCCGCCCTGTCCCTGATCGGGACGGCGTAGCGTTAACGCTCTTTAAGGCTTCTCAAGATGTTAACGCCGCAATAACCTTATTGGCATGAGACGGATTCTGGTGCTCACCCATGACGCGGCGCGTCATCCCTTCCGGCGGAACCTGCCGCGCCACATCTTCGCGCAGGCGCCAGCTCCGGTCGCCGCGTCCGCTCGCCGGGCGCCCGATGCCGATGACAAGGACTGGAAGCTCTTTCTGCTCAGCTTCGCCGCCTTCTTCACGGTGGCCTACAGCTTCATCGCCTGAGCCGGCCGGCGGCTTTCAGGGCCGTTTCGCCAGTGGGTTCTCCTGTTCGCAGGCGCGCTGGAGCAGAATGGCGAGCCCCGCCGAGAAGAAGCACATCACCACCACGGCGAGCAGCGCATCGCGATTGGAGAAGCCCGCGCCCGTCGCGCCCATGATGACCAGCGCGCCGAACACCATGGCGCCGCTGTTCACCACATTGTTGGCGGCCACGGTGCGCGCGGTCTCGTCCTTGGGGACGGTGGTGGTCATGAAGGCATAGAGCGGCACCACGAACATGCCGCCGAACAGCGCGATGCCGAACAGCGCGAAGAGCACGCGCCAGCTATGCGGCTGCGCCAGGAACTCCGGCACGGTGTAGAGTGCGTCCCCGCCCGCCTGCACCCAGCCGCCCGAGACATAATGGAAGAACCAGATGAAGGCCGCCATCATCAGCACCGAGGCCGGGGCGTAACGCGCCGAGACATGGCCCTGGAGCAGGCGGTTGATCGCGATGGAGCCCACGGCCACGCCAATCGAGAAGATGGCGAGGAACAGGCTCGCCACTTCCTTGCTGGCGGTGAAATCGTTTTTCACCAGCGGCGGGAAGATGATGACCAGCACGGTGGCGATCATCCAGAAGAAGCTGATCGACATGATTGCCAGGAACAGCCGGCGGATGTGCATGGTGCCGTTGATGAGCCGCCAGGAGGCGCGGAACATGTTGTAATCCAGCTCTACCGGCGGGCCCAGGCGCGGCGCCGGCGGCACGAACCGGCCGGCGATCCAGCCCAGCGCGGCAACGCCGAGCACGGCGGCCGCGGCCTGCGGCGGGGTGATCCAGCCGGCCACGATGGTGCCGGCAAGAATGGCGACATAGGTGCCGGCCTCGACCAGACCGGTGCCGCCCAGCACATGGTCCTCGTCCAGATGCTGGGGGAGGATGGCATATTTGATGGGGCCGAAGAAGGTGGAGTGCACGCCCATCGCCAGCACCGCCGCCAGCATCAGCACGACGCCGGTCATGGGGTGATGCTCGCACAGCAGCAGGCCCAGCCCGCCCACCATCATGATGCCGATCTCGGCGAGCTTCACGGCGCGAATGATGCGCGCCTTGTCCATATTGTCGGCTAGCTGGCCGGAAAGCGCGGAGAGCAGGAAGAAGGGCAGGATGAACAGGCCCGTCGCGGCCGCGTTGAACGTCGATTCCTGCTGGGGATCCTTGAACACTACATAGGTGGCGAACAGAATCATCGCCGTCTTGAACAGGTTGTCGTTGAAGGCCCCCAGGAACTGCGTGACGAAAAGCGGCAGGAACTTGCGGTGCGCAAGGAGGCGCAGGGATGCCTGCATAGGGCTGGAAACTCTCAAGGCCGGGCGGAGCACTTGCCGCCGTGCGCGGCTCTTAACGCCGAAATATCGATGAAAAAAGGGGGGAATGCATCTGGCGATCGTCGCGGCCGTCGCGGGCTCTTGTCTGCGTCGCGCGCCTGTGGCAGGCCCAAGGGGCCGTGCTTCTCCTGCCGAACCTCCTCACGCTCTCGCGTATCCTGGCCGTTCCGCTGCTGGTCGCCCTGCTCTGGCCCGCCCAGCATGGCCACGAATGGCGCATTGGTTATCTCGCGGCCTTCGGCCTCTATGTGCTGATGGGCGTCACCGATTATTTCGACGGCTATCTGGCCCGCGCGCAGGGCACGGTTTCGCGGCTGGGCGTCTTCCTCGATCCCATCGCCGACAAGATCATGGTGGGCGCGGTCATCCTGATCCTGTGCGCCACGCGTGACATTGAGGGGACGCATATCGTCGCGGCGCTGGTCATCCTGCTGCGCGAGATCGCCGTCTCGGGTCTGCGCGAATATCTGGCGGGGCTGCGCATCTCGGTACCGGTCTCGCAGCTCGCCAAGTGGAAGACGGCGTGCCAACTGGTTGCGCTCGGCGCGCTCATTCTGGCGGGCGGTCTGCCGCAATGGCCCATTGTCGAGACGCTCGGCCTCGTGACGCTGTGGGGCGCGGCGCTGCTGACGCTGATTACCGGCTGGGACTATCTGCGCGTCGGCCTGAAGCACATGGCGGACTGAATCATGGCGTCGCTCACACTGCTCTATTTTGCGTGGGTGCGCGAGCGCATCGGCCTGGATGAAGAGCGCATCGCGCGCCCGGCACCCGGCACGACCATCGCCGCCCTGCTCGATCAGCTCGCCGGGGCGAGCGCCGGCCATGAAGCGGCCTTTGCCGACCGGGCCCGGCTGCGCGCCGCGCTCGACCAGCGCTTCGTGCCGCTCGACAGCGAGATCGGCGAGGCGCGGGAGCTGGCCCTCTTCCCGCCGGTGACGGGTGGTGGCTGAGGCGCCGCGTCTCGTCACGCGCGTCTGCGCCGAGGATTTCGACCCGGGCACGGAACTGACGGCGCTGGAGGCCCTGGGCGGCGGCGGCATCGCCAGCTTCACAGGCCTGGTGCGCGACGATGGCGGCCTGGAGGCGCTGCATCTGGAGCATTATCCGGCGATGACCGAACCGCGCGTGCGCGCCGTGGTGGAAGAAGCCGCCGCGCGCTGGCCGCTGCTGGGCGCCACGGTCATCCATCGTTACGGCACGCTGCCGGTGGGCGCGCGCATCGTCTTCGTCGCCACCGCCTCATCTCACCGCGTCGCGGCGCTGGAGAGCTGCGCCTTCCTCATCGACTGGCTCAAGGTCTCGGCGCCCTTCTGGAAACAGACCATCCGCCGCGATGGGCGCCGCGACTGGGTGGAAGCCCGCGCCGCCGACGACGCGCGCGCGGCGGAGTGGAATGGCGAGCAAAACGGACTCAACTCCCCACGCAAATAGCGGCCGGATCTGCCACTGGCTCCCCCGGAGATCGGCTGCTCTGACCTGAGGGCGCGGATTATGTGCCGGCGGCGGATCTCGGTTGGGGGTCTGCCGATGTTCAAGCAGGAGATGGACGAGGGCGAGCTCAGGGCCTTTGTCCGCGCGATTTCCGCGCCTATCGAGAATGCGCGGTTCCTCTGCATTCTCTTCATGAGCTATGTGCATCTCCACTTCGCCGCGCAGCCCGCCGGGCCGTTTGCGCAGAGTATAAGTACGATCATCGTCGATGTGCTCGGGCGCTCCAGCGTGCCGCTTCTGTCCGTGATCTCCGGGGTGCTGATGGTGCCCTTTTTCGGGCGCCGGCGCTGGGGCGAAGCGGTGCGCAGCCGGGCGCTGACGCTGCTCGTGCCCATGGTGATCTGGAATGCGATTCAACTCCTGCTCTTCGGGGGGCGGGACGGGAGTCTGGTCAATCAGCTCTTTGCGCTGACCGGTTCGCCCGCATTGCTGCCCATGGCCTTTCTGCGCGACCTGTTCGTCGTGGCGGCGCTGACGCCGGTGCTTGTCCGGCTGGTGCGAGCGGCGCCCCTGCCGGTGGCGGCGGTGGTCTTCGCCTATTACAGCCTCAATCCGCAGAGCCCGATCATCCTGCGGCCGCAGATCCCGTTTTTCTACATGATCGGCATTTATATCGCGCTGTGGAAGGACGTGCATGTGCGCCTGCCCGCGATCCCGGTGCTGGGCCTGTTCGCGCTGGTGCTCGCGTTGCAACTGATGGAGCTGGGCGAGGGCGAGTTGTACGACCTCTGGGTATTGCGCCCGGTGACGGCGGCGGCCTTCTGGGTCTTCGCCCGGACGCTGCGCGGCGTGCCCCGCTTCCGCCGGGCGATCTTCGCGTTCTTCCTCTCCCATGTGATCCTGTTCCACATCGTCGGCGCACTGCTGCCGGCGCTATGGATCGAAGAGGCGTGGCTGCCGCTATGGATGATGACGCCGCCTCTCGTCTTCGCTGCCGTGGTGGCCGCGATGCGGCTGTGGGACCGGGTGGAGCCGCACGCGCCCGGCCCGATCCGCCGGTTGGTCAATCTCGCGACCTGAAGCAACGCCGGCGCGGCGGATAAGTGCGAGGCCTCAGGCCGCCGCCGCGCTTTCCCGCTGCTCTTCGGCAGCGCTGCGCAGGATGTCGGCCATCATACGGAAATCGGCCTCGCGTGGGCTGTTGCGCCGCCAGATGAGGGCGATGTCGCGATGCGCCTGTGGCGAGCGGACCGGCCGGGCAGTGATCTGCGTGTTGGCGAGAATGCCGCCGCGAATCGCCATCTCCGGCAGCAGCGTCACGCCCAGCCCATTGTCGACCATCTGCACCAGCGTGTGCAGCGATGTGCCGGTGATGGAGGCCTCCGTGCGCAGCTCGGCGCGGTTGCAGGCCGCCAGCGCATGTTCCTTGAGGCAGTGACCGTCCTCCAGCAGCAGCAGGCGATTGCCGTCGATGGCTTCGGGCGTGATCTCGGCGGGCGGATCGCGCGGGTCGTCGCGGGGGAAGGCGACGAACAGCGGATCGGAGAAGAGGATTTCCGTCTCGACGTCGCCCACCGGGAAGGGCAGCGCCAGCAGCACGCAGTCGGCATGGCCGTGGCGCAGCGAATCGAGCGCGGCGTGGCTCGTCTCCTCGCGCAGATAGAGCTGGAGGGACGGACGCTCGGCGCGCAGGCGGGGCAGCAGCCGGGGCAGCAGGAAGGGCGCGATGGTGGGGATGACACTCATGCGCAGCTCGCCCGCCAGTGGCGATCCGGAGGCCTGGGCGAGCGCTGCCAGTTCCTCCGCCTCGCGCAGCACGCGATGGGCTTTTTCCACGATGCGGTCGCCCAGGGCCGTGAAGCGGACGATGCGGCGCGTCCGCTCCACCAGCGTCACGCCGATCAGCGATTCCAACTCGCGAATGCCCGCCGAGAGCGTCGACTGGGTGACGAAGCAGGCCTCGGCGGCGCGGCCAAAATGCCCATGTTCCTTCAGCGCCACCAGATATTGGAGCTGCTTGAGCGTGGGCATATAGGCAGACATTGATCGCTCCATTCGATGGAATGAGCGATATTTAATCGATCTGTTCGATTAAAGCAAGGCGCGGTAGATGCCGAAGAGCGAAGTGAGCGTCAGGATGCCGCCGACCAGGATGAGCAGCGGCTTGGGCGCGACGCGCCGCGCGATCATGGCGCCCAGAGGGGCTGCCGCGACGCCGCCGATGAGCAGGCCGATGGTCGCGTGGGTGAAGGTCTCCCAGCCGAGATGGAGAAGGAAGGTGGCGCTAATCGCCAGCGTCAGGAAGAACTCCACCGTGTTGACGGTGCCGATGGTGTGACGCGGGCTCGAACCCTGCAGCAGCAGGTTGGACGTGACGACCGGCCCCCAGCCGCCGCCGCCGGAGGCATCGAGGAAGCCGCCGATGAGGCCCAGCGGCGTCACCCAGCGTGCGTCGCGTGCCTGCGGCGGATAGCGCAGGCCTCGCCACAGCAGCCACACGCCGATCGCCGCCAGATAGGCGAGGATGAACGGCTTGATGAGCGATCCGTCGATATGGGAAAGCAGATAGGCGCCGGTGACGCCGCCGATCACGCCGGGCAACAGCAAGCGCCAGAAGAGCCGCCAGTCGACATTGCGATGCCAGATATGGCTGACGGCCGAGACCGCCGTGGTGCAGGTCTCCGCGGCGTGCACGCTGGCCGAGGCCGCGCGCGGCGGCACGCCCAGCGCTAGCAGCAGCGAGCTGGAGATTACGCCATAGGCCATGCCCAAAGCCCCATCGACGATCTGGGCGCCGAAGCCGACCAGCACAAAGGGGAGAAGCGCGCTGGTCGTCTCGATCCAGGGTTCAAGCATGACAATCCTATATTCTCAACTATCCCTATCAAGAATATGGAAATCAACGCCCGGCGCAAGACAAGGAATCCTTGTCCAAGCCTTGTGTCCGCCTTTCTCTGGAAATTGGCGTTCACGCTCACTAGAATAGTGGACTTGTTCGTGACGAGGGTCAACGCGCCATGGGGCTCATTACCTATCTTGATTCCGTGAAAGCGCGCGATCCTGCGCCGCGTTCCCGGCTCGAGGTCCTGCTTTATCCCGGCGTGTGGGCGCTTGCCTTTCACAAGGTGGCACACCGCCTGTTCGGCGCGCGGCTTTATTTCCTGGCACGCGCGGTGAACCATTTCGCGCGCTTCCTCACGGCAATCGATATCCATCCCGGCGCGAAGATCGGCCGCAATTTCTTTATCGACCATGGTTTCACCGTAATTGGCGAGACGGCGGAGATCGGCGATAACGTCACCATTTACCAATGCGTGACGCTGGGCGGCACGGACCCGGCGAACGGCATTGCCGGCAAGCGCCACCCCACCATTCTGGACGGCGCGATTCTTGGCTCAGGCTGCCAGGTGCTGGGCCCGGTGGTGATCGGCGAGCGCGCGCGCATCGGCGCCAATGCGGTCGTGACCAAGGATGTGCCTGCCGGCGCGGTGATGACCGGCATCCCGGCCAAGCCGATGCTGGTGGACGCGCGCGAATATCAGAAGAGCTTCGTACCCTATGGCACGCCCTGCGCGGAAAATTACGATCCGCAGACGCAAAAGCTGGAGATTCTCCAGTGCGAAGTGGAGCAGCTGCGCAAGCGCCTCGCCGAGCTGGTCGCGGAGCGGGACGGCGAGGATGACGAGCCCAATACGCCGGGCGGGCACCGCACCGGGGCGCGGGCATGACGGATCGCTCGCCGTGCCCTCAGCCTCAGGGCCGGGAGCATCGTGAATAACGTCACTCCCTTTCCCGGCGCCGCGCGGCCGGGGGCCCCTTCGCAAACGGCTTTCGACCGCCTCGAACTCTCCCGCATCATGGATCTTTACGGGCGCATGGTGGCGGCCGGCCAGTGGCGCGACTATGCCATCGACCTCAATCGCGAGGTCGCGATTTTTTCGGCCTTCCGCCGTGCCGCCGAGCGCCCCGAATATCGCATCGAGAAACGCCCGGCTTTGCGCCATCGCCAGGGCATGTGGGCGCTGATCGGTGAGCACGGCGCCGTGCTGCGGCGCGGACAGGAACTGGCCGGCATCCTCGCCCCGGTCGAGCGCCGGCTGGTCAAGCTGGTGGAGGATTGAAGGCGCGGCTGGGGGCAGAGCCGGATACGCCGAAGATGCTCAGGCGCGGTGCCGCATAAGGGAAAGGCCCAGCCGAGGTGGATCGCGCCGGCTTCGTGGGTAAGCGCGTAAAGGAAGGTGCGAGGACGAGGGAGCGCGGAGTTCCACTCTGCCAGAGCGGGACGTGGTGCCGTGAATGGCTGAGCTGTGATGCGGGACGGATGAGCTACATCGCGTGCCCCTTCAACCGATCCCGATTATTCGCCTCAATGAGATGAACCAACTTGCCCCATGAACCTCCCCTGTGCTCCTGCGCTGGCAGAAGCACAGGGCGGTCGGGCACAGCAGCCGGATTATGGCTGCTGAGGCTGTCCAGAAGCCCGCTGCCTGGTTCGACATCCCCCCTGTGCTTTTGCGCCGGAAGGAGCCCACCTCTAACCGATTATCATAGCCGCCCTGGGCTTCTGCCTGCGCAGGAGCACGGAAGGTTCAAACGCAATCCCCGGCTCTATCGGATCGGGGTCAGATATTGCGCGCCGGTGAGACGATTCTCGTATTAGCATGGTGTGGGGCGGAAACGCCTTCCCCGCGCTATGCGTCGCTCCCTCAAAGCTCCACGCAGCCGCCGTCCACATACAGGTCCACACCGGTGATGAAGCTCGCCTCGTCCGAGGCCAGGAACAGCACCGGGCGGGCGATCTCCTCCGGCGTGCCCATGCGCTTCATGGGAACGACGCCGGCCATCATGTCCTTCATGCCGTCCACCTGATCAGCGGTGACGCCGCCGGTGCGGGTGATGATGGGCGTGTCGGTGGGGCCGGGGCTCACCATGTTGACGCGGATGCCCTCGCTCACCAGCTCGGCCGCGAGCGTGCGCACCACGGCGCGCAGGCCTGCCTTGGCGGCGGCGTAGATGACATTGCCCGGCACCGCGACCAGCGCGCCGATGGAGCCGGTGACGACGATGGCGCCGCCGCGCCCCATCAGCGGCAGTGCCTTCTGGATGGCGAAGAAGCAGCCGCGCAGGTTGATGTCGTGGACCTGGTCCCAGTCCTCGGGCGTCACCTCCGGGATCGGCTTGAACGTGCCGATGCCGGCGTTGACGAAGAGGATGTCGATGCGGCCATGTGCCTGCCGGATGGCCTTCAGCACGTCGCCGCCGCTTTGTACGTCGCCGATGTCGCCCACGAAGCCACGCGCGCCGGGGATCTGCGCAACCGTCTCGTCGATGGTCCCCTGCGAGCGCCCGGTCAGGAACACATGCGCGCCCTCCACGCCGAAGCCGATCGCCGCCGCGCGGCCGATGCCGCTGTTGCCGCCGATGATGAGGACCACCTTGTCCTTGAAGCGCATCAGTCTCTCCCTGTTCTCAGAATGGCGAATTGGGATTTGGTCCGTCGGTCGGCACGTCCATCGTCACGTCCCAATGCTCGACGATGCGCCCATCCTCGATGCGGAAGATGTCCATCACCGCGAAGCCCGGGTCACCGGGGAAGCGGCGGACATGATAGTGGACGATGACATGGTCCTTGTCGGCGAACATGCGCTTGATGTCGTGCACCGCTTGGGGCGTGGCGGTGCGGATCATGTCGAGGAAGGTCTTGAGCGCGTCGCGGCCGGGCGGGGCCATCTGGCTGTGCTGGATGTAGTCCGGCGCGATGTAGCGGTCGACCGCCCCGGACTCCATGGGATTGAGCACATCGCGGAACAGGCCCGTCACCAGCTCGAGATTGGCTTGCTCCTGCGCCGAATACATTTCGCTCTCCCGCCGCGCTCAGCCATTGCAGGCGCATCCGGCAGGCTTAGTGCATCGCAGATGGGCGGCAATGCAACTGTTTCCGCAGGCCTTGCCCTTCTTGCAGACCTTGCAGCAGGCGCTGGCGGCGCAGGCCGGGCTGTCGCCGACGAGCGGCGCGCCCATCAGCGGCAGGGCAAGCAGGAGCAGGCCGCGCAGGATGCGGCGCCGGACGTTCTGGCGCATGATGGCCTTCCTTTCCGGTTTGTTTCCTAGCGGCCCGATAAAGGCGAGGGCAGCGGATCAAGGTCCACGCTGCAGCCCATTTTCGAGCTTTCCCCATTTTTGAGCTTTCCACGCCAGGCCGCATCCCGCGATTGCGCGCAGAGCGCTTTCCATGCAGGGTCGCGAACGTGACCGATATGCCCGCGACCAGGATCAGCCAGCGCGACCCGGAGAGCCTGCCCTGGTGGCAGGGCGCCGCCATCTACCAGGTCTATCCACGCAGCTTCGCCGATAGCGATGGCGATGGTGTGGGCGACCTGCCCGGCATCACCGCGCATCTCGATCATGTCGCGCGGCTGGGCGTGGACGCGGTCTGGCTTTCGCCCTTCTTCCCCTCGCCGATGCGCGATTTCGGCTATGATGTGGCGGATTATTGCGGCGTCGATCCACTGTTCGGCACACTCGCCGATTTCGACGCGCTGGTCGCCCGGGCGCACGAGCTGGGCCTCAAGGTCGTCATCGATCAGGTCTATGCCCATACCTCCGACCAGCATCCCTGGTTCCTCTCCAGCCGCAACGATCCCGCTGGGCCGCATGGCGACTGGTATGTGTGGGCTGATCCGCGGCCAGACGGATCGCCGCCCAGCAACTGGCAGAGCGTGTTCGGTGGCCCGGCCTGGACATGGGACGCCCGGCGCCGGCAATATTATTTCCACAATTTCCTGAAAGAGCAGCCGCAACTCAACGGACACAGCCCGGCTGTGCAGGCGGCGCTGCTGGCGGCGGCGCGCTTCTGGCTGGAGCGCGGCGTGGATGGCTTCCGCCTGGACGCGCTCAACTTCCTGATGCACGATCCGCGCCTGCGCCACAATCCGCCGCAACCGGCCGACAAGGGCGCGGTTCGCTCGCGACCGTTCGATTATCAGCGCCGGCTCTACAATCAGGGCCACCGCCACATCCCCCGCTTCATCGAGAAGATTCGCGCGCTCATGGATGGCTATGCGGGCCGTTTCACTGTCGCCGAGATCGGCGGGGAGGACGCGCCGCGCGAAATGAAGCTCTACACGCGCGGCGAAACGCGGCTCAACACCAGCTACGGCTTCGATTTCCTCTATGCGCCCGCGCTGACACCCGCGCTGGTGGCGCAGACGCTGCGTGAATGGCCGGATCGCGCGGGGATGGGTTGGCCGAGCTGGGCCTTCGAAAATCACGATGCGCCGCGCGCGCTTTCGCGCTGGCTGCCGGGCGATGCGGACCCGGAAACCCGCGCTCGCTTTGCGGCCATGAAGATGCTGCTGCTCACGTGCCTGCGCGGCAACATCTTCCTCTACCAGGGCGAGGAGCTGGGTCTTGGCCAGGTCGATATCGCTTTCGAGGACCTTCAGGATCCCGAGGCGATCGCCAACTGGCCACTGACCCTGAGCCGCGACGGTGCACGCACGCCCATGCCCTGGCAGGCCGACGCGCCGCAGCACGGCTTCTCCCCTGGGCGGCCATGGCTGCCCTTCGGCCCGGATCACGGCGCACTGGCGGTTGATCGGCAGGAGGCCAACCCGGCCTCGCTGCTCCACCTCACGCGGCGGCTGCTCACCGCGCGCAAGGCGCTGCCGGCGCTGCGCTGGGGCGATGCGCGGGTGCTGGCGGCGGATACGGCGCTGCTGCTCTTCCGCCGCCGGTTCGGGGAGGAGCGGCTGCTCTGCCTCTTCAACCTCGGCCCCGATCCTGTCACCTGGCCCGCCGGCGTGCCGCGCACGGCCGAACCGCTGCTCGCGGTGGGCGGCGCGGGGCGAGGCGCGCTACCGGGTTATTCGGGCTGTGTCCTGCGCGGCTGAGCGGCGTGCGCGCGATTATGGAAATCGTCATTGACAGGCTCTAGGGGCATTGTGGAATGAGGTTCGTATTTTGAAGGGGGAGGCTGAATGCAGAGTGTAGCGGGCGCCGTGGCTTTCGTGACCGGCGGCGCGAGCGGGATCGGCCTCGGTATCGCGCGGGCATTGGTGGAGGAGGGCGCGAAGGTCGCCGTCGCGGACGTGCAGGAGGAGAGCCTGGCCCGCGTGCGTGAAATGGCGCGCGAGGAAGGCTGGGGCGAACGCTGCCTGACGCTGACGCTCGATGTGCGCGACCGCCCCGGCTACAAGGCCGCGCTCGACGAGACCGAAGCGCGCCTCGGCCCGCTGCGCATTCTCGTGAACAATGCCGGCGTGGGCATTGCCGGCCCGGTGGACGAGGCGACCCACGCCGATTGGGACTGGGGCGTGGGCGTCAATGTCATCGGTGTTGCCAACGGTCTGGTGGAAGGCTTGCCGCGCATCAAGGCGCAGGGGCAGGGCGGCCATGTCGTCAATGTCGCCTCCGAGGGCGGGATCATGTCGGCGCGGCTCACGCGCGGCATTTATGCGCCAACCAAGGCGGCGGTCATTTCGCTCACCGAGCATCTGCGCGTGGAGCTTGAGCATAAGGGGTTCCCCATCGGGACCACAGTGGTCTGCCCCGGCCCGGTCGCCACCAACATCGCCGAGACCGAGCATCTGCGCCCGCCCGAGTTCCGGGTGGAGAGTCCGTTCCGGAACCGTGACAATCCGCATGGCGCGCTGCCGGACAATCCCTCCGGCGAGGATTATTGGCTCGACCCGCTGCTCGTCGGCCGCTGGACCGTGCATGCCATCGTGCATGATCGGCTCTACGTCATCACGCACCCGCAGTTCATCGACTCCGTGAAGGCACGCCACCGGGGCATCGAAGAGGCCATGGCGCCCGATTATCTGCCGCGTTGAGCGGAGCTGCGGCGAAGGATGGGGAGCGCTCCGCCAGCGTTGATTGCCTCGAGGGGGGTGGTGATGGCCGAGGGCGCAGGCTGCCTCGGGCCGGTGAGGGCTCTGTGAGATGGTCCCGGTCCTGATCGACCTGACGTCGACACAGATTGCGTGCGCAGGAGCACGGATTGCTCGATCGAAAACGGGGGCATCTTCGCGTCCAGCATCAAGCGCAACGGCCGGGTGGATACAGTCGGCGGCCTGTGCATCTGGTGGCGCTGATCCTCTGCCGGCGGCCCATGCCCTCTGCCCGGCGGGCCTTCAGTCGGCGGCGTGCGCCATCCACACCGCCGCGCCGGCCCCCGCTTCCTCGACCGGCTCGTTGATCGTCACGCGGCGCATGTCGCGGCGATAGCGGTCCGTGGTCAGCGGCGTCGCGGCATGGAGTGCGCAACGGTTCTCCCAGATGACGATGTCCCCTACCGTCCAGCGGTGGCGATGAATGTAATGGGGCTGCGTGCAATGGGCATAGAGCTCGTCGACAAGCTGGCGCCCCGCCTCCTCGCTCATGCCGACCACCCCCACGCAATGGCCGCCGACATAGAGGGCCTTGCGGCCATAGGGCATGGTGCGCACCAGCGGATGCGTGACCGGCGGCGACATCGGCATGGCGGCGCGCATCTCGGCGCTGACCTCCAGCCCGGCCCGCTCGCGCCCCCTCCAGAAATCGTGAATGCCCTCGAGATGTTCCAGCGCGATCTTCATGCTCTGCGGCAAATCGTCATAGGCCGCGCGCGTATCGATGAAGAGCGTGTCGCCGCCCGCTTCCGGGGGCGGGCATTCGACGCCGCGCAGCATCGACCATTTGCTGGGCAGCGCATTGAAGCTGCTGTCAGCGTGGAAGCGTTCGGCCCCTTTCGCGACGTCGCGGCTCGCGGGGGTCAGCGGCTTGATATGGCCCTCCCGGTCCAGATTGCCGGCGGAGAACAGCTCGGGCGCCATGCGGCCGGGCGGACGGGTGCCATAGCCGGGCGGCAGCTCCAGCGGGCCGAAGAGCCGGCCGAAGCGGATATGCTCCGCGTCCGTGATCGGCCCCTGCCGCACCACGCAGACGGCGAAGCGGTCCATGGCCTCCTGCACGGCGTCACGCAGCGCCGGCGTGGGCTCGGCCTTGAGATCCGCGCCGACGATCTCGCCGAAAAACAGGGGATGGAGCTGGTTGACTGTAATCATCGCGATTATCCCACCCCCGCGCCGCATGTCGTCTCTGCGGTGGCGCCGGCGTGTCGCGCCCCGCATGGTCGTCCCGGTGGCAGTCTGGGCCCGCGGTCCTCGCCAAGTCAAGCGCGGCGGCTGGCCTGCCGGCGAGCAATCGTTGACAATGTCACATTTCGGGGCGGGGCGCCTGTTTGCGCTTGCGCCGTTCGGCGGCGGCGGCATAGCATCGCCCATCGAGTCCGGACTGGTGCGCCAGGATCGGCCTTTTTCGTGAAAATGAGAGTGGCGCTGTGGGCGCCGCGTCCGGGTCTTTTGAGGAGAGAGCACATGGCTGACGCAGGTTTCAATCCCGAGGGCGTGCATGTGAAGCATCCCGGCCAGGTGTGGATTGGCGGGCAGTGGCGCGATGCGCATAGCGGCCGGTTCATCGAGCTGGTCTCGCCGAACACCGAGGCCGTGGTCGGCGCCGTTGCGGAAGCCGATGAGGCGGACATGGACGCCGCTGTCGCCGCCGCGCGCGAAGCCTTCGATCATGGCCCCTGGCCGCGCATGGGCGTTGCCGAGCGCAATGAGGTGATGAAGAAGATCACCGCGCATCTCAAATCGCGCGAGGCCGAGCTGGCCAAGGCGTGGACGGCGCAGATGGGCGGCCTCGCCAGCTTCGCGCCGGGCATGGTCGCGGGCGCTACCATACAGTTCGACCAGACGCGCGAGGTCGGCGCCAATTTCCAATATGTGCAGGAGCGCCAGACCCCCGCCGCCGCCATTGCCTATCTGGTCTATGAACCGGTCGGCGTGGTCGCCTCCATCGCGCCCTGGAACGGGCCCTATGGCATCATGGCGAGCAAGGTTGCCAATGCGCTCATCACCGGCTGCACCGTGGTGATGAAGCCCTCGCCCGAGACACCGCTGGAAGCCTATATCATCGCCGAGGCGTGTGAGGCGGCGGGCGTGCCGGCCGGCGTCGTCAATCTCGTCTGCGGTCATCGCGAGGCGAGCGATCATCTGGTCTGCAATGCCGGCGTGGACAAGGTGAGCTTCACCGGATCGACCGTGGCCGGCAAGCGCATCGCCAGCGTCTGCGGCTCTCGCATCGCCCGCTACACGCTGGAGCTGGGCGGCAAGTCCGCCGCGATCGTGCGCGACGATTTCTCGGCGGAGGAAACCGCCAAGCTGATGACCGGCACGCTGATGCTGCTCTCCGGCCAGGTCTGCGCCATGCTCAGCCGCCTCATCGTGCCGCGCCGTCGGCAGGATGAGATCGCCGACGCCATTGCCGCCGAGATGGCGCAGGTGAAGATCGGTCATTCCGACGACCCGACCACGGTGCTCGGCCCGCTTGCCATGAAGCGCCAGCTCGAGCGCGTGGAGATGTATATCGAGGAGGGCAAGAAGACCGCCGACCTCGTTTATGGCGGCAACCGCCCGGCACATCTCAACCAGGGCTATTTCATCGAGCCGACGCTCTTCAAGAATGTGGATAACAAGAGCCGCATCGCCCAGGAGGAGATTTTCGGTCCGGTGCTCTCGATTATCCCGGTCGAGGACGAGGCGGAAGCGATCCGCGTCGCCAACGAGTCGAACTATGGCCTTGCCGGCGCCGTGCTCACCAAGGACCCGCAGGCCGCTTTCGACGTGGCACGGCAGATCCGCACCGGCGGCATCGCCCAGAACGGCCTCAAGGTCGATTGGAGCCTGCCCTTCGGCGGCTACAAGCAATCGGGCGTCGGCCGCGAGGGCGGCGTGGACGGGCTGATGGCCTATCTGGAGGTCAAGACCATGTATATGGACGCACCGGTCCGCGCGGCGTGAACCGCGAGGCGCTGTACGGGGCGCTGGATCGCTATCTCGCGGCGCTGGGGCGAAAAGACCCCGGCGCCGTCGAGTGGGCGAGCGACCCCTTCATCACCGAGAACAATGTGCGCCTGGCGCCGGACGATGGCCTGTGGGGCACCATCGAGCGCGTGGGCGATTATCGCCTGGTCTTCGCGGACGAGAAGACGCGGCAGGTCGGCTATTTCGGCACTGTCGTCGAGCCGCTCGACGAGAGCGCCTTCACGCTGCGGCTGGGCTTCGACGAGGCCGGGTGCATCGTGGAATGCGAGACCATCGTGGTGCGGCAGGTGGATTCATCGCCGCGCTTCGAGAACCAGCGTTTCTACGAGAAGCCCATTCTCAACGCGCCGGCGCAGGCACCGGTCAGCCGCGCCGAGATGATTGCGCTGGCGGACGGCTATTTCGAGACGCTCCAGCGCAACGACGGCACGATCCGCACCAAGTTCCACCCCGATTGCAACCGGGTGGAAAACGGCGTGCAGTCCACCAACAATCCGGATTTCTTCGTGCCGGTGGCGGCGCTTGGCTGCGAGGCGCAGTTTCGCCTGGGCAACTACCGCTATGACGACCGGCTGCGCGGCCGCCGCTTCCCGCTGGTGGACGAGGAACGCGGGCTCGTGCTCGCTTACGGATTCATCGATCATACCGGCCGGCTGGATAGCTACGAACTGACCGACGGCACCAAGGTGAAGAGCCATATCCGCCGGCCGCACACATTCTATCTCGGTGAGCTGTTCAAGATCGATCACGGCATGCTCTGCCAGATCGAAGCGAACTTCATCACCGTGCCCTATCACATGCCCAGCCCGTGGGATGGGCGGTGAGGGGCAGCATTGACAGCAAGCTCATTCCGTTCGTGTCGCGCGAAGTCGAGACACGCATGGTGCCAGCGGTTCTCGACTGCGCTCGAACCGAACGGGGCGAGGGCTGAGACAGGATTCAAGGCGGGGCGATGACCATGAAAAGACTATTGGGGGCGTTCTGCCTGCTGGCGCTGGCGGGCTGTTCGGCGCTCAATGACAGCGGCAACAAGGCGGACACCAGCCTCGCCGCCGAGAACTGGATGACGCCCGGCGGCGACATCGGCAAATCGCATTATTCGACGCTAGCCGACATCAATAGGGAGAATGTCGGCACGCTGGGCCTCGCCTGGCAGGCGGAACTGGGCACCGGACGGGGGCTGGAAGCGACGCCCGTGGTCATCGACGGCGTGATGTACACGAGCGGCGTTGCCGGGCGCGTCTATGCCTATGACGCGGCGAGCGGCAGGGAGCTCTGGCGCTTCGAGCCGCAGGTGGACATGCAGGTCAATCGCACGGCCTGTTGCGACATGGTCAATCGCGGCGTCGCCGTCTCGCGCGGCAAGGTGTTCGTGGTTGCGCTCGATGGCTGGATGTACGCGCTCGACGGGAAGACCGGCGCGGTCGTGTGGAAGGCCGACAGCGTCGAGGACCGCACGCGCGGCGACAATTCCACCGGCGCGCCGGAAGTAGCGGGCGACGTGGTCGTCATCGGCAATGCCGGCGCGGAATATGACGTGCGCGGCGTGGTCAGTGCCTTCGACATCGAGACGGGTCAGCTTGCCTGGCGCTTCCATGTCGTTCCGCGTGATCCCAGGCTCGGCCCGCAGGAGAACGCCGCGCTGGAAGCGGCGGTCAAGACCTGGGACCCGGAGAGCCGCTGGGACGTGGGTGGCGGCGGCGCGCCGTGGGACGCGATCAACTATGATCCGCTGACCGGCTATGTGCTGGTGGGCACCGGCAATGGCGGGCCTTATGCGACCTCGCGCCGCTCGCCGAGCGGGGGCGACAATCTCTATCTCTCCTCCATCGTCGCGCTGGACGCCAAGACCGGCGAACTCAAATGGCACTATCAGGAGACGCCCGGCGACAATTGGGACTACACCGCCACGCCGCCGATGATCCTCACCGAGATGAAGGTGGACGGTGAGACGCGGCCGGTGGTGCTTCACGCGCCCAAGAACGGCTTTCTCTATGTGCTCGACCGGCGCGACGGCACGCTGCTACGCGCCAACGCGCTGGTGCGCATGAGCTGGGCGGATGGCATCGATATGAAGACCGGCCGGCCGAACCTGACGCCGCAGTGGAGCGACTATACGGATGGGCCCAAGATCGTCTTCCCCGCGACGCCGGGCGCGCGCAACTGGCACCCGGCCGCCTATGATCCGCAGACCGGTTTGTTCTACGGCACCGTGCAGGACATGGGCAACGTCATCTACATGACGCCGGGGCAAAAGCCCTTCCAGCCCAAGATGCTGAACAATGATGCGGCCCTGCTCTTCACGCCCGATCTTCAGGCCATCGTGCCGACGCTGCCGCCCGAGATGCAGAAGGCGATCACCTCCTTGCCGCAATGGGAGTGGGTGAAGCAGAACCCCGGCAGCACCGAACTGCGCGCCATCGATCCGCTGACCGGCAAGACCAAATGGGCGCACAAGATGAGCGGCTGGCAGGACCGGGGCGGGGCGCTGGCGACTGCCGGCGGCCTCATCTTCCAGGGCAGCATCGACGGGCATTTCCGCGTGTTCGACAAGGTCAGCGGCAAGCTGCTCAAGGAGATCGACACCGGGACCTCCATCCTCGCCGCGCCGATGACCTACAAGGTGGGTGGCGTGCAATATGTGGCGGTGATGGCAGCCTGGGGCGGGGGCGGCTATCCCTATGTCCCGCCCTATTCGGCGGCCTACAAGCGCGGCAATCAGGGCCGCATCCTGGTCTTCAAGCTGGGCGGCGGCGCCGTGCCGATCCCCGCCGAGCTGCCGCCGCTGGAAGCCGCCCCCGCGCCGCCCGCCCAGGCGCGCGGCGTCACGCCCGCGACCATTGCCGAAGGGCAGGCGCTGTTCATGGGCAATTGCGCGCTTTGCCACTCCAACCAGCACCGCTCGATCACGCCGGACCTGCGCCGCATGAGCGAGGGCGCGCATCAGGCCTTCCGCCAGATCGTGCTGGAAGGGCTGCTGCTCGGCAATGGTATGCCGCGCTGGGACGACCGGCTCTCGGAGGCGGACGTGGACAAGATCCATGCCTATCTCATCGACCTGCAGGCCAAAACCCGCGCCGAGGAGCTGGAGAAGATCAAGCGCGGCCTGCCGCTGGATACGCCGGGCCTGACTATCCTGAGCAATTATTGACGAAAATCGGCCCGCGAAGGCAGGCCGTGCGCCCTATGAGGATCGATCCATGACCTACTCCACGCTCGACCACCCCGTCCTCGACTTCGCGTTCGAGTGCCGCCTGCAATTCACGCGCGTCTTCGCGGTGCCCAATGTCCACAATGGCGGCTTTCGCTCCGCCGTGCTGGTCGATCAGGGCTATTTCGAGGGTCCGCGCCTGCGCGGCAAGGCCGTGCCCAATTCGGGCGGCGACTATGCCCATTTCCGCGACGACGACACTGCCGTGTTCGATGCACGCTATCTGCTCGAAACCGATGACGGCGAGATCATCTACATGCAGAACAAGGGCTTTTTGTGGGGTCGCAAGCCGGACTCGATGCAGCGCCTGCGCGCCTGGGCGTTCGAGGGTGGCGATCCCGTGGCGCACGAAGATTATTATCTGCGCGCCCAGCCGACTTTCGAGACGAGCAAGGGCAAATATGACTGGATGACGCGCCACGTCTTCATCGGCGTGGGCGAACGCAAGCCCGACGGCAATTTCGTCCGCTATTATGCGCTGACCTGAAGGCGGCGGCTTCTCGACCCTCTGCCTTCCATGGTTGTGCTCCTGCGAAGACAGAAGCCCAAAGCGGCGATGCCCGCCGGTGGGGTTGCGCTCCTGCCTTCGCATGAGCACGCCGGTGCTTTGAGCTTATCGAGCCCGGCATCGACGTTTTTGCGCCAGCCTCGCAAAAAAGTTCCGCTCGTCCCTTGCGGCGCCTCGCCTGTTCCCTAAATGACGCGGTGCAGCATAAATCGGGGATGGCTGCGCCGCAATTTTCAGGGCTGAAACATTACGGAAAGATCCCGCGCATATAGGGCTGAGTCCTAACATATGGGTGTTTTTGCGTCGGTCGATCGGAAGAAGGGCGGCGTCATCCATCGGGAACTGGCGGAAATCCGCGGTTAAGCCGTAACTGGCACGCCCCGTGCAATGCCATGACCAAGGCGGCGACCGCAGGAGTCGGCCCCCAGACTGGAGCAAGACCATGCAGTTCTTTCGCAATTCCCTCCTTGCCCGCTCCGATACCATGTTCGGCATCTGCCAGGCGCTGGGCGAGGATCTCGGCATCAGCCCCACCTGGTTCCGCGTTGGGGTCGCCGCACTGGTGATCTTCAACATCAAGGCCGCGATCGCGATCTATGCGGGCCTCGGCCTGCTGGTGCTGGTCTCGCGCCTGCTCTACCCGAACCGCGCGGCCGCCACCGAGACGCTCGAGGCCGCAGCGCCCGCTCCGGCAGCGGAAGCGCAGCCGGTGCCGGAAGCCGCGCCTGCACCCAGCGCAGGAATTGCCCAGGCGGCCTGAGCATCTGGCTCGCCGTCTTGCGGTGCCGACAAGCGATATAGGCAAACGGCCGGTGCGGATCTTCGCGCCGGCCGTTTGCATGATGATCAAGAGGACGCCCGACGGCTTTCCGCCTGAGTTCCTTCTATCCGCCCTGGCCCGGCAGCGGCATCAGCGCGCATTCCACATTGGCGATACGCCCGTCGCGCAGGGTGTAGAAGATGAACTGCCGCATCTCCTGCACTTCGCCCTTGCGGATGGGGAAGAGGCCACTCGCACCGTTTGCATCGAGGGTCGCGCGGTCGAGATCGGCGAGGCCTTCCACGCGCACGATGGCGTCCACGGCGGCGAGCGTGTCGGATGCCGCAAAGTTGAGCACGCGTACGCTCTCCAGCACATAAGTGTGGAGGAAGCGGTAGAAGCGCTTCATGTCCTCGCGCGAGGTCAGCGAGACACCGAAGAAGCGCATGGCCATGGGCTCGGCATAGAAATCGCAGACGGCGTCGTAATCCTTGGCGTTGAAGGCTGCGAGATAGCGGTCATAGGCGGCGCGGTTCATGGCTGTGGTCCTTTCTTTTCCGCCTTGGGCAGGGGCTTATGATCTTCGTCATGCCCGCGAATGTGGGAACGTCAGGTGGTGCGGGCATCCTGGGGCGGTTGGGGCGAGAGTCCCGCGGACGCGGGAATGACGGGGAGCGGACAATGGAGGAGAATGGCCTCGACCTAAGCCGTCCCGCCCTTGGCCGCCGCGATCAGCATCTCCTTGTTCTCCTCGATCATCTGGCGCACCGAGCGGGCGGGGCGGCCAGTGAGCGATTCCACATCGTCGGTGCGGATGGCGAGGAAGCCCTCGCGGATGGCGCGGCCGAAGCTCACCATGTCGTCGCTGTTCCAGGGGATGCCCTTCACGCTCTGGTCGTCGACGGGGCGGCGCGGGATGCCCATGGCGTCGAACATCGCATATTGGCCCGCGTCGTCCACTTTCACATGCTCGACGGGGCAGCCCGTCACTTCGCTCAGAATCGCGGCGACCTCGTCGAAGCTTTGCAGGTCCGGGCCGGTGATGTTGTAGATCTTGCCTTCATGGCCCGTGCCGGTGAGCACCGCGACGGCGCAGGCCACGCAATCGTCGCGCCAGACCATCGCCTCGCGGCCGTCGCCGCTGTTGGAGAACCATTTGCCGGCCGCCATCACATTGGGCCCAGCCATCAGGATCATGGCGTCGGCATAATGGGCGTCGCGCAGCATCGTCCAGGCCATGCCTGAGGCGCGCATGAGATTTTCCGTCTCGATATGGTCGTGGCGCACTTCGGCCGGGTTGGCCGGATCGTCGATGCCAATGAAGCTGGTGTAGAGAATGTGCTGCACGCCCGCGGCCGCCGCCGCGTCGATGGCCGCCTTGTGCTGCACCACACGCGCGCCGACGCGCGTACCGGAGATGAGCAGCATCTTCTCCGCGCCGCGCACGGCCTGCGTCAGCGTCTCGGGCTTGTCGAAATCGCCGTAGCGCACGTCGCAGCCTTGTGCGGTGCGGTCGGCGAGCTTGGCGGGCGTGCGCGTGATGAGGATGAGCCGGTCGGCAAGGCCCTTGTCAATGAGCATGTCCGTGGCGAGCCGCCCATATTGACCCGAGGCCCCGGTAATCACGATTTTGCCGCTCATTGTCTCTCCCTCTCCCTTGGCATCGCCTGTGCCGGATATTTTGGTCAGCGGGGAGAGGCTTAGCGAGCCCCCGAGGAGCGGGCAACCGCCCCGTGCACCGACCGGGGGAGAGCGCCTGCGAAAGAAAACGACGCCGGCCACTGGCGTGAGCGGCGTGCCAGGATCGCCGCCAGACAGGCCGGGGCCAGATTCTCCTTTGGAACCGCGCGTCGGGCGCCTAAATGATCGATCCGTGGCCGGATCAATCCCTCTCTCGTCGCCAATACGCGCACTCAGCTCTGCGTTCGGAGCCCTTCTGCTGGCGCTGCTCGTGCTGTTCGCAGCGCCGGCCGCACAGGCGCAGCCGCTGGGCGGTGGACCGGCGCACATCCGCGCCTCGCTGGCGGCGGAAACCCTGCGCCCTGCTCCCGGCTCGCGGGTCACGCTGGCGCTCCTCATGCAGCCGGACAAGGGCTGGCACGGCTATTGGGACAATCCTGGCGATGCCGGCCTCGGCCTCACCATCGACTGGACGCTGCCAGGCGGTGCCACCGCCGGTCCGTTTCGTTATCCGGTGCCGCAGCGCCTGCTCATCGCGGGGCTGATGAATCATGTCTATGAGCATGATTATGCGCTGCTCTTCGATCTGACGGTGCCCGCCGACGCGCGGCCGGGACAGGTGCTGCCGATCAGCGGCGAGGCGCGCTGGCTCGCCTGCACGGACAGCATCTGCGTGCCCGAGCAGGGGCGCGTGCGCATCGACCTCACCGTGGGCGATGGCGCTATTGCCGCTGCCGACCGCGCGCGGTTCGATGGCTGGCGCGCGCAATTGCCGCGCCCGCTCGATCGTGCCGCCAGCTATGCCCGCAGCGGGGAACGCCTTGCCTTCGCCATCCCCTATCCGGCCGGCGCGCCGGTGGGCGAGCCCTGGTTCTTCGCCGAGACGCGCGGGCGCGTGCGCTATGCCGAGCCGCAGACGGCGCGCCGCCTGGGCGACATGCTCATCGTCGAGACGGCGGCGGAGGCCGGCGCGTCGCCGGGCGGGCCCATCGACGGCGTGCTGGTGGTGGCCCCGGACGTGGCGCTGCGGATCAGCGCCATGCCGGGCACGGTGCCCGCCGGGGGCACGGCCATCGGCCCCGCGCCGGCGGACGGACGCACGGGCGGCGCGGACCTGTGGACGGGCTTCCTGCTGGCGCTGGGCGGGGCGCTGCTCGGCGGCCTTATCCTCAATATCATGCCCTGCGTCTTTCCCATCCTTAGCCTGAAGGCGATCAGCCTGGCCAAGGCCGGCGGCGACGAGCGACAGGCGCGGCGCGAGGCGCTGGCCTATACCGGCGGCATTCTCGCCACCTGCCTGGCGCTGGGCGCGCTCATGCTGGCCATCAAGGCGGGCGGCACGCAGATCGGCTGGGCCTTCCAGCTTCAGGACCCGCGAGTCATCGCCCTGCTGCTGCTGCTCATGGTAGCGATCACGCTCAATCTCGCCGGCGTCTTCGAGGTCGGCACGGTGTCGGTGGGGCAAGGCAAGGCGGCGCAGGGCGGTTCGACCGGCGCCTTCTGGACCGGCGCGCTCGCGGCCTTCGTGGCGACGCCCTGCTCGGGGCCCTTCATGGCGACGGCGATGGGTGCGGCGCTGGTACTGCCCTGGCCACTGGCGCTGGCCGTGTTTGCCGGGCTGGCGCTGGGACTCGCTTCGCCGTTCCTCGCCATTGCCTATGTGCCTGCCCTGCGCCGGATGATGCCCCGGCCCGGCCACTGGATGACGGCCTTCCGCCGCATCATGGCGGTACCCATGGCGCTGACGGCGCTGGCGCTTTTGTGGCTGCTCTGGCGCCAGCTCGGCACCAGCGGCGCGCTGCTGGGCGTGGCGCTGGCGCTGGCGGCCACGGCACTGCTCTGGGCGCTCGGCCGCGTGCAGCGGGCCGGGCGAGGGTTCAACCGTGCGCTGGGCGGCGCCGCGCTGATCGCCGTGAGTGCGGCCGCCATTCTCGTGCCGCCGCTGGTCCGCGCCGAGGGCGCGCAGGCCGCAAGCAACCTGGCCGGCGCGCCGTTCAGCGAAGGCGCCTTGGCGCAGGCCCGCCGGGCCGAGCGGCCGGTCTTCCTCTATTTCACGGCCGACTGGTGCCTCACCTGCAAGGTCAACGAGGCCAATGCCATCGAGCGCGCGGAGGTCCGCCGGGCGTTCGAGGAAGCTGGCGTGCTTACCATGGTGGGCGACTGGACCAGCGCCGATCCCGCCATCACGCGGTTCCTGGAGGCCCATGGTCGCTCGGGCGTGCCGCTTTACCTTTATTATCCCAAGGGCGCGACCGAGCCGCAGGTGCTGCCGCAGGTGCTGACCCCCGGTACGCTCATGGCGCTGGTGAAGAGCTGAATGCCCCGCCACTGTGCGCATCCGTTCGTCCTGCGCGTCTGACATGGCCAGGAAACGCCTCGACCAGCTCCTCGTGGAGCGCGGCCTCGCCGAGAGCCGCACGCGTGCGCAGGCGCTCATCATGGCCGGCAAGGTGATGGTGGGCGATAAGGTGGTGGACAAGGCCGGCCAGCAGGTCGCCGAGGAGGCCGCGATTGCCCTCAAGGGCAGCGATCATCCCTGGGTTTCGCGCGGCGGCATCAAGCTCGACCATGGCCTGACGCATTTCGGCCTGGACGTGACCGGCCTCGTCGCCATGGACGTGGGTAGCTCGACCGGCGGTTTCACCGATGTGCTGCTCCAGCGTGGCGCGGCGCGGGTCTATGCCGTGGATAGCGGCACCAACCAACTTGCCTGGCGCCTGCGCAGCGATCCGCGCGTGATCGTCCACGAGCAGACCAGTGCGCGCGTTCTTACAGCCGAGCACATCCCCGAGCCGGTTGGCATCATTGTGTGCGACGCCAGCTTCATTGGCCTCGCCAAGGTGCTGGAGCGGCCCCTTAGCTTCGCGGCGCCCGGCGCGCTGCTGGTGGCGCTCATCAAACCGCAGTTCGAGGCGGGGCGCGCGGAGGTGGGCAAGGGCGGCGTGGTGCGCGATCCCGCTGTGCACGACCGGGTCTGCGCGGAGGTGCACGGCTGGATCGAGGCGCAGCCGTTCTGGCAGGTCATAGGCCTTACGCCCAGCCCCATTACCGGGCCGGAGGGCAATGTGGAGTTCCTTATCGCGGCGCGACGGGCGGAGGAGGCGACCGCGCGCCACCCGGCCTGACGGCCAAGCGCGCCCCCCACTAGCGAAGCGGTTCCGCGTCTTGCGAGCCTGCTGGACCCGCCCGCCTGTGCCGAAATGACGTTGGGCGTGCGTGATTTTGCCTTGCGCCATCGGCCGTTTCTCCGCAAACGATGGCGCAGGGATAGGGGGAGTGGGAAAATGATCGCGATTGCGCGGAGGCGCTCGTGAACGAGATTGCCTCAAGAGGGCAGATTCGCCTCTCGTTTCTTCGCTGGGCGATGGTCGTCCTGCCGACCATTTCGTTCCTCGGGTTCGCCTCGGGTATTCTCTCGGGCAGCGGCGCGGACAATCGCTGGTATGCGATGCTCGCCAAGCCGGCCTTCAACCCGCCCGGCTGGGTCTTCGGCACGGTCTGGCCGATCCTCTATCTGCTCATTGGCCTGGCGCTCTGCGTTATCCTCAATGCGCGTGGCGCGCGGGGGCGGGGCCTCGCCATCACGCTGTTCGTGGTCCAGCTGCTGTGCAACCTGCTCTGGTCCCCGCTCTTCTTCGGCGCGCATGAGGCCACTTTAGCCCATTATCTGCTGGTGGTGATCCTGCTGCTGTCGCTGGTGACCACATTTCTATTCGCCCGCATCCGTCCGCTTGCCGCATGGCTAATGCTGCCCTACCTCGCCTGGCTTGCCTTTGCCGCCGTCCTCGCCCATCAGATCGATCGGCTCAATCCGGATGCGCCGGCCCTTGTGCCGCCGGCTGCGCATACCCAGATTTAGCGTTCGGGGGCTTCTGGCCCGGATTATTTGGCGCCGGCACGGTCCGGCCGAGCAGGATATGAGCCATGCAGAGCGAAAACCGTTTTTTCGATGATCTTTCCCGGCTGATCAACGGCGCCGCGGGCACCGTCGCCGGCATGGGGCGTGAGTTCGAGAACCAGGCCCGCGAGCGCGCCCGCACGTGGATCGGCGATCTGGATTTCGTCAGCCGCGACGAGTTCGAGGCCGTGAAGGCCATGGCTGCGGCGGCGCGCGAGCAGGTTGTCGCGCTGGAAGCGCGCATCGCGGCGCTGGAGGCGGCCGCCGGCGGCGCGCAGGCCGCGCCTGCAAAAAAGGCTGCGCCGCGTCGCAAGCCGACGGACGACTGAGCGCCCTGTTTTCCACAGCTTATCCACAGTTTGGTGCACAGAGCGCCTGAGCGCGGCCTTTTTGGCGGCGTCCGGCGCTTTGCGTGGCGATCCACCCATGATAGGAACCGTGCCGGAACGAAAGCGCCGGCGGCATCCTGCTGCCGCGTGGGAATGGGTCATTTACCATGATTGACCGTGATGAATTGACGGCCGGCGACCACGAAGCCGAGCCGATCGATATGCTGGCTGCCTATTTCGAGGCGCATGACTGGTCCTTCGAGCATGTCTCCGAGGACGAGATCGTCGCGCGTCATCGTGGGAGCTGGACCGAATATGAAGTCCGCGCGATCTGGCGCGACGAGGACATGGTGCTCCAGTTGCTGGTGCTGCCGGACATCCGCGTCGCCGACGACAAGCGCACGGCCATCTGCGAGACGCTGGCGCTCATCAACGAGCAGCTCTGGCTCGGTCATTTCGAGCTGTGGTCGGCCAGCAGCGCGCTGCTGTTTCGCCATGGCGCCCTGCTGGGGCCCAGCGGTTCGCTCAGCTTCGATCAGGCCCAGCTTCTCATCGAAAGCGCCATTGATGAGAGCGAGCGCTTCTATCCAGTCTTCCAGTTCGTGCTATGGGGTGGCAAGTCGCCGGCCGACGCCATGGCCGCCAGCCTGATCGAGACCCATGGAGAAGCCTGAGCTTCTCGCGCGCGCTGCGCCGCCGCAGGAGTGGCCCAACCGGCTGCTGCTGATCGGCTGCGGCAACATGGCCGGCGCTATGCTGGCACGCTGGCTGGATTGCGGCTTGCCGCCTTATCGCGTGCATGTCGTGCGGCCGAGCGGCAAGCCGGTGGCGCCGGGCATCGAGGTGTCCACGCGGCTGGAAGAGCATATCGTCGCGGGCACCTGCGTTCTGCTCGGCTGCAAGCCGCAGCAGCTCGCCCAGGTGGCGGCGGAAGTGGGACCGTTCCTCTCGCAGAAGCACAAGCTCGCCTCCATCCTCGCCGGCGTGCCGCTGGCTCAGCTCGCTGCGACTTTCCCCAATGCCACCGGAATCGTGCGCTGTATGCCCAACATGGCGGTGCGGCGCGGGCAAGGCGTGTCCATTCTCTACGGCGGACCCGATCTGCCCGAGGACCGACGCGAGAATGTCCAATCGCTGTGTGAACCGCTCGGGCTCGTCGAGTGGCTGGAGGACGAGGCGCTGTTCGATGCGGCGACCGCGCTTTCAGGCTGCGGCCCCGCCTTCGTCTATCGCTTCATCGATGCGCTGGCTCAGGCGGGCGCCAGCATCGGCCTCGATTCCGCCATGGCCGCGCGCATGGCGGCGGCGACTGTGGCCGGGGCTGCCAGCAGCGCGGTCGCAGCCGAGCAATCGCCCGCCGCGCTCGCCGATGCCGTCGCCAGCAAGGGCGGCATGACCCGGCAGGGCCTGGACGTGCTCGACAAGGATGGTGCGCTCCAGAACCTCCTCGCCGCTACGCTCAGGGCCGCGCGCGATCGCGGTGTGGAGCTGGCGGAACTGGCGGAAGCCGGAGGGTAGGGGCGGCGAAACGGGATAGGCGAGGGCCGGGCTTGCATTGTCCACAAGCATGGATTTCCCCATAGTCTCGTTATTCCTGCGAAGCGGGAATCTACGGGCCGGGCGCTAGATTGCCTGCGGCGAACTGCCGTTTCCCGCTTTGACGGAAATGATAAGGATAGACTTCGAGTCCTCCGCTAGCCCTTCAAGCCCAATGCTGCCACCATGCCCCGGTCCTCGGGCGCGATGAGGTTTTCGAGAACGCGCCAGAAGCCCGTCACGGCGCCCTGGCCGGCTTGCGAATAGGCGCCGGCCATGCGCTCGCGGATCAGTTCGAACAGCTCGGCCTCGATGCGCGCGCCCTCGGGCGTGAGCCGCAGCAGGCGTTGGCGTCGGTCCCGCTTGCCGGGCGCGACGGTGACCAGCCCGCGCGCCACCAGCGGGTCCAGCACGCGCCCTAATGATTGCTTGGTGACACCGAGCAGGCGCAGCAGCGCCGAGACGCTGAGGTCCGGCTGGCGCGCGATGAAATAGAGCGCGCGCTGGTCCGCCCGCCCCAGGCCAAGCGTGCCCAGCCGCGCGTCGAGCGCGCGGGCCATCTCCGCCTGCCCGAAATGCAGCAGCTCGATCCCGCGCCGGATCTCCTCCTCGCGCAGGAAGAGGGGCGACGCGGCGGGACTGGGCAAGGGGGAAACCATGCGCTCTCCTCAAGGCAGGGCAGAGTAGGCGGCGCGCTCATCGAGTCCGCCGGTCCCTGGGCTCTAGCCGAAGGGCCGCGCCGAGGGGAAGAGCCAGGCACCGGCAAAACCACCGCGCCACGCGCGGGGCAATCCGGCATCCAGGCCGTTTCCGATGCGCGCGAACCGCTTGGCATTCGCGCGCGGACCGTTATAAGGCGCGCTTCGCGGTCCACTGCCGCGATGCTGGGGCGTAGCCAAGCGGTAAGGCAGCGGTTTTTGGTACCGCCATGCGGAGGTTCGAATCCTCCCGCCCCAGCCAGAGCTTTTCCATTATTTTGACCATATTGATTTGTGCCGAGCCCATGGCATTCCCGCCAAAGTGCATCGGCTTGGCTGAGCGGAGCCCGCCGCCTGATCTCCGCGCCATCGGCGCACGCCCGAAAACCGCCGGCCTTTTTCCCGGGCCGGAACCCATTCTATTCTGATCCGGCATTCGGCGTGGCTGACATTGCCGGCGTCCGGCGCGGCCGATAGGCAAGGACGCAACATTGCGCGCCGGCGCCGTGATCCCGTTGGCCGGCGTCGCGCAAGGAGAGGAACGACGATGCTCGCACTGAGGACCTGCGCCGCTCTGGCTGCTCTCGCTTTGGCCCTGCCCGCCTGTGCGCAATCGACGGCGGCGGACAAGCCCGATCTCGCGCCGGTGGCAGTTCACGGCAATGTCCAGACCTTCGAGATCGCGCCCGTGCTGCTCGCCGCCAGCGACTTTTATCCGGCCGGGGCGACCGTGAAGATGGGTGGCATCCCCAATCTGGTCGGCGCGCCGATCATCCGCGGCTTCGGGGAACCCGGCGACGCGGATGTCGCGACCCATGCCGAGACGCAGGCGCTGCGCTATTCGGTGAAAAACCCCAATCTGCGCATCATCCTCAACGTCTCCAAGGGCCTTTATCGCATCGTCGCGCGCCGCTCGGCGGGCATCGCCAGCGTGGCGGACCTCAAGGGCAAGCGCATCGCGACCATTCCTCAGACCTCCTCGGGCTATTTCCTCTACCGCATGCTTGCCGACAAGGGCGGGCTGAGTTTCGAGGACATCGAACCCGTCACGCTCTCTCCGCTCAGCGAGATGACCAAGGCGCTGGCCGACCGGCGTGTGGACGCGGTGGTGATCTGGGAGCCGGAGAGCGAGAATTCGGCGCGGGTGCTGGGCGATGACCTCATCGAGTTCGGTGGCGAGGGTGTCTATGCCGAGCATTTCAATCTCAATTCCACGGCCGAAAAGCTGGCCGATCCGCAGAAGCGCGCCAGCATCGTTGCCTTCGTCCGCTCGATCATGGACGCGGCCGCCGCCATCCAAACCGACGCTGCCAAGGCCAAGACGCTGGTGATGGCGCGCGGCGGCTTCACGCCGCAGGAAGTGGACCGTTCGTGGAAGCATCATGCCTTCACAGCGGATTTCCCGGCGGACATGCTCGACATATTGGTGGCCGAGGAGACTTGGCTGGCCGCGCAGGACAAGCGCCCGGCCCGCAGCCGCGAACAGCTCGCCGCGCTGATCGACACCAGCATCTACGAGGAAGCGAAGGCGCTGCCGGCCGCCCGCTAAACCCATCCGTTCCCCGGTTGAGCAATCCTGCGCTCCTGCGCAGGCAGGAGCCCGAAGGGGCGACGGTGTTCGGCTGGGTCCAAGGCCGCTTTGCGGACGCTTGGCTCCTCTTCATAGGATAGCCGCTGGTGGCCGCGTGGCCGGAACCGCAGGTGCGTCCGCGGTGGCACGGAGCGGTCGGACGTGCTCCGCCGCGCCTTGGCGGCTCCGCCATGCCCGGACAATTTCCGCCTCGCTTGCCTGCCTTTCTGCACCGCCGACCTTGCGGAGGTGCTGCGTCGCTATGGTTTCTGCTGGAGCGCGGCTTCTTATCGGGTGATGTCGGCAAAACCCCGGAAATCCGCCAAAGTTAGGACGGCCGTGCCTTTCTTCTGAACAGTCCTGAACGTGCCGGTGAGCCCGCCCGCATAGTGCCGCGCCAGACATGATCGCGCGCCACTTGGGGAAAGTCCGCCCCCTGAGCGCATGACAAAAGTCCGACAACGAGAAGGCCGGACAGCCCAGGGGGGGCGGGCCCGCCAAGGTCATCAGAAAGGGAGAGATATTCCATGACGAGCACCCTCAGGGGCGCAATGCGATCGCGGCCCGCGCCGCTCCTTGCATCCGCTGCCATTTCCGCGCTCGCGCTTTCGGTTCTCATGCCGTCCGTCGCGCAGGCGCAGACGCAGGGCCCGGCCGAAGCGCAGGTGGACGAGCGCGCCATCGTGGTGACAGGCACCCGCATCAAGCGCGATGGCTTCAACGAGCCCACGCCTGCCACGGTCATCGGCGCCGATCTCATGCAGGATCTCGGCCAGGTGAATATCACCGAGACGCTGAGGCTCATCCCGCAGAACTCCAATTTCCAGTCCGATGCGGTCTCCGGCATCACGGCGGGCGCCAATGTGGGCGCCTCCTTCGCCAACCTGCGCGGCCTCAATCCTTTCAACGGCACGCGCACGCTCACGCTGGTGAACAGCCGCCGCTTCATCCCGACTTCGGACGGCGGTGCGATCGATCTCAACATGATCCCCTCGGCCATGATCCAGCGGGTCGAGACCGTCACCGGCGGCGCCTCGGCGGCCTATGGCTCGGATGCCATTGCCGGCGTGGTCAACATCATCCTGGAAAACCGCTTCGAGGGCATCAAGGCGCAGGCCGACTACGGCCAGACCTTCCGTGGCGACGGCAAGAGCTATCACGCCTCGCTCATGGGCGGCACCAGCTTTGCGGACAGTCGCGGTCATGTTGTGATCGGCCTCGAATATCAGAAGAACGAAGGGATTGGCGATTGCGCCCGCGTGCGCCTGTGGTGTGCCGAGAGCTATGACATCTTCACCAATTCCAACAACATCCTGCCGGGCGGCGGAACCTCGGGCTACAACATTCCCGGATCGCCCGGCTACGGTCTGCCTCATTATGTGATCGGCCCGGGTTCCCGCCAGGCCTATAACGATCCGCACGGTGTGGTGCGTGACCGGGCCCCCGCGCCGCTCGCGGCCCGCAACATGCGCTTCAACGATGACGGCACCGGCGTGGTGCAGTTCGACCCCGGCCGCTATCTCAGCTCGGCCCAGATCGGCCCGCGCCAGGGCGGCGACGGCGCCTCCACCTATGACGACAGCGACATCCAGACGCCGCTCGAGCGCTGGGTGGGCTATCTCTACGGCCAGTATGAGCTGAGCGACACCATCCAATTCGAGACCGAACTGACCTATGCGCAGCGCATCGCCTCGAACACCAGCTATATCGTCGGCCCGCGCTCGACCTTCTTCGTGAACGGCGACAATCCCTTCATTCCCGACGATCTGCGCGCGCTGCTGGGCGGCGAGGGCTTCAGTCTGGGCAAGGATCTCGACGGCGACCTGACATCGGTCAACCGCGCCGATGCCAAGGTGTTCCGTGGCCTGATCGGCCTCTCCGGCCCGCTATTCGGGGACTGGACCTGGGACGCTTATTATCAATATGGCCACAATAAGCGGCACCAGGACCGGACCAACAATCGCGTCAACGCGCCCTTCCAGTGGGCCCTGGAGGCGGTGGACGAAGGTCTGGCGACCACGGGCACGGCCAATGGCAACATCGTCTGCGCCGAACTCACCAGAGCCAATCCGGACCCGCGCGCCCAGGGTTGCGCGCCGTTCAACCTGTTCGGCCTGAACAATGGCTATGACAATACGGCGGCCTTCAACTACGTCTATCGCCCCGTCGTGGAAGACTTCGTCTATTCCCAGCATGTGCTCTCGGGCGCGGTGCAGGGCACGCTGTTCAACGGCTGGGCCGGCCCAATCTCGGCAGCGGCCGGTGTCGACTGGCGCAGCGAGGGTGGCGACGTCACCCATGGCGACATCCCCGATTACAATGATTACGCCTTTACCTTCGGCCTTGATTATTCGGGCAAGATTGCCGTGCTGGAAGGCTTCACCGAGCTCAACGTGCCGGTCTTCCGCGACTCCGCGCTTGGCGATCTGTTGGAGCTGAACGGCGCCATCCGCTATACGCGCAATCACGCCACCAACAATGACAGCGGCGAGGAGAAGACCTCCGAAGCGGTAAGCTGGAAGCTCTCGGCCGTCTATGACGTGACCGAAGGGATCAGGCTGCGTGCCTCCCGCTCGCGCGACATCCGTGCGGCTGGCTTCCGCGAGCTGTTCCTGCGCAACGTACCGACCGAGCCGTGCTCGACCAGCGGCCTTGTCGATAATCCGGCTATCCCCGGCTCGCCGCCAGTAGGCGATGATTGCACGCCCATCCTGGGCGGCGGCAGCTTCGCACTCACGCCCGAAAAGGCCGATACGACGACGGCGGGCATCGTGCTTCAGCCGAGCTTCATCCCGGGCCTGCGCCTTTCGGTCGACTGGTATCAGATCAAGATCGCGGATGCCGTCACCTCGCTCGGTGCCCAGCGCATCGTCGACTTCTGCGACGATTACGACCTGTTCTGCGACCGCATCACTTACGGCTCGGAGGGCGATGGCGGCATCACCTTCATCGATGCCCGCCAGGTGAATCTCGCCAAGCTGGAGCTGCGCGGCGTGGACCTGGAGGTCGATTATCGCCTGCGGCTGAGCGATGTGGTGAGTAGCTGGAACGGCTCGCTCAACCTGCGCCTGCTCGGCAACCACCAATATGACTTCATCTCGCAGGCCAATCCCAGCGTGCCCGAGCTGAATTATGCCGGCCAGTCGGGTCCGGTCGGGGACGGCGGCGACTTCAACCCCGCGCCGCCGTGGATCTGGAACGCCTTCGTCAGCTACGATACCGACAATTTCAACATCACCGCCTCGTGGCGCCGGTTCAGCGAAGGCATCTACAACATCCAGCGCACGGGCCCCGAGGATGCCGGTTACGATCCCACGCAGACCAACAGCATCTCGACTAACCGCGTGAAGGGCGCGAGCTATTTCGGCCTCGCCATGACCTATCGGCTGCCCTTTGGCGGCGTCGACCGCCGGCATATCGAGCTGTTCGGATCGATCGACAATCTGTTCGATCGCAAGCCCCCCATCGCCCCGGGCGGCGGCGGCGGCGGCGGCTCCAACTATCCGACCAATCCGGTGTTCTTCGATACCTTCGGGTCGCGTTTCCGGGCGGGCATTCGCGTCCGGTACTGAAGACCTGCGCGGACCGAAGCGGCGTTGCATCCCTCGCGAAGACGCTTCGTTCCGCCGGACCTTCAGTCCTTCTCATGGGAAGAGGGCGGACTCCTTCGGGAGTTCGCTCTTTTTTTGGCTGGCGATTGGGCCACCGGACCAACCCGCACGCTTTGCTAGGCAGGGGATAGAAGCTCCGCCAAGCCCGTGCCCCTGCTCAGGCAGGAGCCCAGGGGCGTTTAAGCGCTTGGATCAGTTTATGGGCTCTTGCCTTCGCAGGAGCCCAGGCTCTCTTTGGATCGGGAGCCTAGTTGCTGGCCCGCCGCCTGTACTCGCGCGGCGGCATGCCGTAATGATCGTGGAACGAGCGCGCGAAATGGGCTGCGCTGTTGAAGCCCCAGGCAAAGGCGATCTCGGTCAGCGTATGACCCGCCCAGCTCGGATTGGCGATCTGACGCGCACATTCTTCCAGCCGCCGGCGAATGATGTAGGCCGAGACCTTCTCGCCCCGGCGTGAGAAGACGGCGCGCAGATAGCGCGGCGAAATGCGCATGCCGGCGGCGATGGCCGCGGGCGAAAGATCGGGATCGCGCAGATTTTCCTCAATATAGCGGATCACTTCGGATTGCCGCGCTGCGATTGCGGCGGACATCAGATAGTGCTGCTCGAAACCGATGGCATAGGTCATCGCCAGCATGTCCAGCACCTGCCGGGCAAAGCGCGTGTCGTAGACCGAGTTGAAGCCGCCTTCCAGGCGCAGGTCCAGCGCCTCCACCATGGCGGAGGCGGCGCTGGTGAGGCCGATATCCTTCTTGAGCGCCACGCCGCAATATTGATCGGGCGCGGGGAAATGCCCGCGGATGGTCGCGGCGTCGAGCCGCAGCATCACGATGCGCGAATCATCTTCCACCGTGAAGCTGTGCGGCGCGGCGCTGTCGCACAGCACGAAGTCGCCTTCCTCAAGCCGGGCCTCATGCCCGCAATGCCGTAGCTGGCTGCGGCCCTTCGTCTGCAACAGGAAGGAATAGAGGCGCGGCACCCCCCGCTGGATATGCTGACTGGAGCGTTCGATGTTGATGCGGCTCGTGCTCATCCGCGCGAACTGGATTGCGCCCAACTTGCCCAGGCTCAGCCGGGCGGAAAAGGCGGTCCGGTCCGCGGGCGTCAGGTCGACGCGGTTCATCTGCTGCGAATAGAGCGTGTTCCAGGCCGATGCGCGGCCCGCGGGCGGAAGCGAATCGGTGCAGTAGGATTTCATCGTTTGCCCCCTCCCGGCTTGCATCACCCGGCCCGTTTCCCGGGCCGATATTCTGCAGAGTGAGTTTCGGTTACCGGGCGCCAAATGCAACCTTTATTCGCCGCGTGCGGTACGAAAATCGGTGGATTTCCGGTCGAATGACGCATTTTCATCGCGGCGCGGCGCAACGGGTGCGTGCAGGCGGGCCCGCTGCTGCGCAAAGAGGGGTGTCCATGCGCCTGGTAACGCCCTGTACCCCTGTGGTGCGGGCGATAAAGCCACCAGAACACCTCGCCGATTAACATTGGTTAGGTCATTTGCACGCGCGGCGGCAGGATCGGCTCTGCGCAGCGGGCGTTAGGGAAAGGCTGCTTTGGCCTGGCGCTTGCCGGCGCTCTGGCCGGAGGGCGGCGAATAGGTGAAACCGGTCTTCGTGGCGAGGCATGGAGATGAATGGTCAAGGTCCCATCCAACCCTGTTCGACAGCGGGCGTCGCGAGTGCGGAAAAAGGGCATGTGGTTCTCGATGGGCCCGGTGGGGTCGCCATCACGATGACGGCCGAGGCAGCAGCGCGCACCGCCGCCAGCCTCATCGCCGCCGCGCATGAAGCCAAGTCTTTCGTGAGCGGCGAGAGCGGTGAGGAGAGTAGCCCTTAAGGGCGCGGCGATGCTCGCTCCGATCGCGGCTGCGAACGGTTTGCACCGCTGGGTCTTTAACAAAAATCAAGACGAATCCGGCCTGTCATGGGATCGCAAAGAGCCGTTCGGCGAGCTAGCCGCTGCATGAATGTCACATGCGGAGGATCTGCAAACAGTGCAGGCTGAGCGATTGCTGCTCAACCGTCCAGGGGTTGAGTTGACGGCCGAAGAACGGTGTTTACTGGAAGCGGAAATCATTGAAATCAGGACGGTGGAGGCCCGAAAGACGATCATTGAAGCGGGCGACTGTGTCGATATCAGCACGATTCTCGTCGAGGGCTTGCTGTCGCGCTACATCGATGATCGCAAGGGCATGCGCCAGCTTGTCGCGGTGCATGTGCCGGGTGAGTTTGTCGACCTCCACGCCTATCCAATGCGGCATCTGGATCACAGCGTCGGCACGCTGACCGCCGCCGCAATCGCCATCGTGCCGCATGCCGCGCTCAAGCGCGTTCTCGATCCGCGCCCGGAGCTGGCTTGCAAGCTCTGGTTCTCCACCCTGATCGACGCGGCCATGCACCGCGCCTGGCTGTTCCGGCTCGGCCGGCTCGATGCGGTCGGCCGCGTGGCGCATTTCGTCTGTGAGATGAATGCGCGGCTGACGGCTGCAGGCCTCTCGGACGGGCGCATCTTCCAGCTCTCGCTGACCCAGTCCGATCTGGCGGAAATCTGCGGGCTTACGACCGTTCATGTGAACCGCGTGATCCGGCAGTTGCGCGAGGCGGGTCTGTGCCTGTTCCGCCCGCCTTTCGTGGAGATCATCGATCAGCCCGGGCTGGCCCGGCGCGGCGATTTCGATCCCTCTTATCTCTATTTCGACGGACCCGGCCGGCCCTTCACCGCCCCTGTGCCTGTCGCGGCCGAGGATTCACAATTATCATAATGAATTTACGAGACCGCGAGTCGCGATCCGCTACTCTCCGCGTCCATCATCACGGTGGCGCGCGCGGTCCATGCGCAGAATGGGGCATGTCGCTGAACTATGAGATCGGCCGAAACCGATAGGCAGATGCAGGGAGAAGCGAGCGCCTGGCTTGCCGCAGTGGTGCACAATTCATTCGATGCGATCCTGAGCAAGACGCTCGATGGCATCATCACAAGCTGGAACGAGGCGGCTGAGCGGCTGTTCGGCTTTTCCGCCACGGAAGCGATCGGACAAGCGATTACCATCATCGTGCCGCCTGACCGGTATAGCGAGGAAACGGACATTCTCGCCCGGTTGCGGCAGGGAGACAGCATCGAGCGGTTCGAGACCGTCCGGCGGCATCGCAGCGGCCGCCTTATCGACATCGAACTCAGCGTCTCGCCGGTCCGCGATCACACGGGCGCCATCGTCGGTGCCTCGACCATCGCACGGGACATCACGGAACGGAAGCGGCGGCGGGAGGAACAGGCCCTGATCGTGCGCGAGATGCATCACCGCATCGGCAATCTGCTGGCAGTGGTGCAGAGCATCATCAGCTTCAGCAAGCGCCGGAGTGCGGCGGTGGAGGATTTTGCAACCGACCTCTCGGACCGGATCGCCGCGTTGGCGGCGGCGCACCAGCTTGTCCTGCCCGAGCCGGGCGACAGCCCCCGCGCGATGGTCACGACGCTGGGCGAGGCCATGGAGGCCTTGCTCAAGCCCTATTTCCATGTCGGGCGGATCAGCATCAAGGCGCCTGCTCTGACGGTCGACGAGTCGGCCCTGACGCCGCTTGCGCTGCTCCTCCACGAACTGGCCACCAATGCGGCGAAATATGGCGCCCTGACCGTGGCCGGCGGCGCGCTGGATATAGCGGTGGCCGTCGAGGGTGAGCGGGTCCGCATTGTCTGGCGGGAAACCGGCGGGCAGGCACCCAACGCCAAGCGGGAAGGCTTCGGTTCCGGTCTGCTGAAGGCGGCCGCCCAGTCCCTGGACGCTCAAATCGAACGTCGCTGGGAGGCGCCGGCGCTGACCATCGCCATCGACATGCCGCATGAGCGGCTCATGGTGCGTTGAGCGTAGCTCCGGGGTGCTTGAGATACAGATAATGCGGGTCGAAATTGCCGCGCCGTTCCAAGGCTGCGCGGTCCAGGATTTCGACTTGCGGCGAGCGGAAGAGGCACAGGCCCATTTCGCGCAACTGCCGGATCACGCGGTTGACGTGAACACTGGTGAGCCCGCAAACTTCTGCAAGATCGGCCTGGGTGGTGCCCAGCATGAAGCGCTGGCCATCGCTCAGTTCCACCGCCTCCAGTCGCGCATTCATTTCCGAAAGGAAATGCGCGACGCGGCCCACCGAATCCAGCCGGCCAACGCGGAACAGCCAGGCGCGGTGCAGCGAGGCATCGACCAATGTGGAGAACCAGAGCTTGCGCGTCAGCTCAGGGCGCGCGTCGGTCATGAGGGCCAGCCGCTCATGCGGCACCAGCGCCAGCGTGACGGCGGTCAATGTGCCGATGCTGTGATCGAGAACGTGCATGGGGAAGGCGTGCAGGTCCACGAACTCGCCCGGCACATGGATTGCCACGAGCTGGCGCAGGCCCCTGCGGTCATCGATGTAACGGGACATGAAGCCGTCCACCAGCAGCGTGCTGGTCCGGATCTCCTCGCCTGCCCGGACAACGGTCGTGCGCGCGTCCCGCGTCTTCACTTCTGAAATGGCGGCTTCCAGCAGGCTATGCTCTTCCACCGTCAGGCTGATGCGCCGGTTCTTGAGGAAGCGATCCGTCAGCATGGCGCATTGCCGTGCGGCGCGGTGCGGGCCTATCGTGCCCAGAGATACGCGCGATAGCGCTCAAAGCAGCGCTTGCCGCAGATGAGGCGCATCAACGCGCCCTCGGCAATGGCTGTGGCGCGTCGCGGGTCCTCGCGGACGAGCGGGTAGAGCGCCTCGCGGTTCCAGGCCTCGCTGTGTTTCACGTCCAGGACGGCGTGCAGGTCGAAATAATGTCGCTGGCGGCCGTTCAGGCCAATGCGGCGCAGACCTTGGGCGACGAGGGCCGAGCGACCCGGCGCCGTTAGCTCGATGACGCCAAGCGCGCCCACCGAATGCCATGCATAGCGCCGCGTTGTGGCAAGGCCGGTCATGGCATTGGCCAGCGCCAGGCTTTCGCCCACGGTTGTTTCGATCCGCGGCGTCACGTCAAGCGCGCGCGCGAGCACATCGAGCATCGGGCCGTGCATGCCCTTTTCGTTGCCCCGGCCCATCTCATCCCAATAGTTGCGCGCCAGTTCGAGTTTCGCGGAGACCGGCAGCTTCACCTGTGTCATGGCGACGAGATCGTCAAATCCCGCTTCACCGGCCGCTTCCTGTTCGAAGAACCATTGTAGGTCGCGCCGCGTCGCCTTCTCCGCCAGCCAGGGAAAGAGAGGGTCGTTCTGCCCGGGGCCGGTCTCTTTGAGCGCTTCGAACCAGGCGACGAAACCGTCCGGATCGCTGGGTGCCTGGGCGGCTTCGTCCCGGATGCTCTCGCGCAGGATTTCCAGAAATTCACCCTCCAGGCGCCGCATATGATAGTCGCTTTCAAGGGCTTCCCGCCATTGGCTGTCTGGCAGGCCGGGCGCGAGGCGCTGCCGGTTCCAGCGCGCCATTCGTCGATGAAAATCCGCGGAAAAATAGTCGTTGTCGTCGAAGTTGGCGGTGCGATCGTCGTCATTGCAGGCGAACAATGTTGCCATGGGAAAAACCCTCTCTGAGTTTGCGCTCGATTGGGAGGGTTAACGTGGCGGCGGTGCTCTCAGTTCCGGACGGTCAATGCGGCCTATAGAAATGGCGATAAAATTATCAAATTAATCCAGATGGTTACCTTATGAATCTACCAATATATTGATCGAAGTTAGCGCAAAGGTCTTCTGCCGAGCGGGAACTTCCCTATCTTCTTCCCGTTGTCGGAGGTCATGACTCCGGTAGCGACCATGGGCGTTTCCGCGCGAGCGACGCGCGTGGGTCAGGAGCGCCTGGCATCCCATGCGGACCACCCCAGCCTCACCCCATCCCAAGCAGAGGCGCTGCTCGGTCTGCTCAGCCACTTGCGCGATATCGGTTATCAGTTTGTGACTCCGACGCCCGCCACCCACGCGCGTGTCCTCGCGCGCCAGCCCGGACGGACCGGCACCACGCTTTCTGATGTCCTCGGCTGGAGCCTCCCTTTCCATGCGGGAGCTATCGAACCTGTCGTGGCCGCCCTGCTCGGCGCGAGCGGGATGCTGGTGCAGCGCCCCGATGGGCTGCTGCAAAGCGCCATCCGTGTCTCGTCCCTGCACGGCCGCCTGTTCATCCATTCCGCCTATCCGACCGACGCGGAGGACGCCGTGTTCCTCGGGCCGGACAGCTATCGCTTCGCCGATCTCATCGAGCGGGTGCTTGGCGCCTGGGCAGGGCGGAGCGCGCCGCTCGTGCTGGATATCGGGGCCGGAGCGGGAGTGGGCGCTCTGGTCGCGGCCGATCGGTTGCCAGCGGCCCGCATCGTGATGACCGACATCAATCCGCGCGCGCTCACCTTCGCACAGATCAACGCGCGCCATGCCGGCTACGCCATCGACGCGCGCCTCGGCCGCAATCTCGCCGGCTGGCGCCAGGGCGCCGACATTGTCCTTGCAAACCCGCCTTATGTCATCGATCCTGCCGGCCGGGCCTATCGCGACGGCGGCACCATGCATGGCGGCGCCGTCGCGCTGGAGATGACGGAAACGGCGCTCGACGCGCTGCATCCGGGCGGTCTGTTCATCCTCTATACGGGCAGCGCCATCGTTGCGGGAGAAGACCCGCTGCGGGTGGCGCTTTGCGCGCTGGCCGAGCGCAAGGGGGTGCGCCTCGATTACCGGGAACTGGACCCGGATGTTTTCGGCGAGGAGCTGGAAAACCCCGCTTATGCCGATGTCGAGAGGATCGCGGTCGTCGGCGGCCTGTTCAGCGCAGCGGCGCGCGTCTGATTGCGTCTCGTATGATCTGGCCCGTGAGGGCAGCCGCTAAAGCAGGTTATTTACGCGCCGCTTTTTGCGGAACGCTGCGGGCGAGTCGTGCCTTGCCGGTCCATCGAAGGAAAGGATCGGCAAAGGGCATATGCGACTGGAAAGGGGCTTCTGGACACTCAATCGGCTGGTTGGAGCGGCCGTGGCGGTGAGTGGGGCGGTCATCGCCCTCGTGCGCTGCTGGCTGTGGCTGGCGCAATGGGCGTCACCTTTCATCGCCTCGTTCGCGCTTGCCCTGTTGCTTTGTACGTTCGCCGCGCTCGGCACCGCCTTGTCGCGGGGCTGGAGTATCAACGCGCCGGAAAGAAGCGGCCGATCACGCCCTCGCCGCCGCGGCGCCGCTGCGTCCCGCTCGCATGCCGGTCCGCAATCCCTGCCCAGCTAGCGCCTTTGCCAAGGAGAGAAGACGATGTTCATGCACAATAAGCGGCTTCAATATACGGTCCGCGTCTCGGACCCCAATCCCGCTCTCGCGTCGCTGCTCCTCGAGCAATTCGGCGGACCCGATGGCGAGCTCGCGGCGGCGATGCGCTATTTCACGCAGGGACTGGCGGAGGACGATCCGGGCCGCAAGGACATGCTCCTCGACATCGCGACCGAGGAACTCAGTCATCTCGAAGTGATCGGATCGATCGTTGCCATGCTGAACAAGGGTGTGAAGGCGGCGGTCAGCGAAGGCGCCATGGAGGAAGCCGAGTTGTACCTGGCAATGAATGCCGGCGGGGACAGCCACACCCAGGCGCTGCTCTATGGCGGCGGCCCCTCGCTCACCAACAGCTCGGGCGTGCCGTGGACGGCGGCTTATGTGGACAGCCGGGGCGATCCGACATGCGATCTGCGCTCGAACATCGCGGCGGAAAGCCGGGCCAAGATTATCTACGAACGCCTCATCAACATCACCGACGATCCGGGCATCAAGGATGCGCTGGGTTTCCTGATGACGCGCGAGGTGGCGCACCAGAAGAGCTTCGAAAAGGCGCTCTATTCCATCAAGGATAATTTCCCCTCCGGCAAGCTGCCGGGCCTCGCCGCCTATGCCAACGTCTATGTCAACACCTCGCAGGGCGAGGGCGATGCCACCGGGCCTTGGAACACCGGCGAGCAGTGGGAGCGGATCGACGATGTGGAGGGCAATCTTCCTGTCGATGGCGGCGATGGTCAGGCGACTGTCACCCTCTCCGAAGAAGAACTCGAAACCTCGGCCGCGATGATGGCCCGTCTCCAGTCCAATCCCAGCAACAATCCCACCACGGGCGCCGATCTCGGCGCCGGGCCGGGCGCAGGCAAAACCACGGATGAGGACATGGGCGGTGCCGACGACATGAAACAGGCCAAGGCCATGAGCGACTCGCTCGCTTGAAAGGAGAGGAAGGATGACGACGCAAATGGCTGCGGATGACGCGGCGCTCCGGCATGAATTCGTGGTGGGGCTGCGCAATGCCCATGCGCTGGAACATCAGGCGCTGGCGATCATGGACAGGCAGATCGACCATCTCGCCCAATATGCCGAGGTGGAGCAGCGCCTGCGCAGCCATCGCGGCGAGACCGAACGGCAGATCGAGCGGCTGGAGCGCATTCTTGAGTCGCTCGACGAGAGCCACTCGACCGTGAAGGACATGACGATGAGCATCACCGGGACGTTGGCGGCCCTGGGCCACAGCTTCGCGGCGGATGAGATCCTCAAGAACAGCTTCGCCAATATCGCTTTCGAAAATTTCGAAAAAGCGAGCTACAAGGCGCTCATCATCATGGCGCGGGAAGCGGGCTATCCCGATGCGGTGCCGCTGCTGGAGGAGACTCTGCGGGAGGAGGAAGCGATGATCGTCTTCCTCGACGAGACGCTCCCGCTGATCGTGACGCGCTATCTCTCCCTGCGCGCGGCCGGGGAACAGGCGAGCCACTGATCGCTTCGGTTTTCCGACACGCACACACGCACACACGAAAGGCCGCGCCTCAAATGGGCGCGGCCTTCCTCGTAATGGGATTCTTTCGTCTATGCGGCGGCCGGTGCGATTTCGAGGCCCGGCTTCAGAACGATCTTGGTGACCTCGTTCTGCCGGTCATGGAACATCTTATACCCCTCCGCCGCCTGTTCGAGCGGCAACCGGTGGCTGATGAGGAAGGTCGTGTCGATCTTCCCGTCCAGGATCGCATTAAGCAGGCCGGGCATGTAATGTTGCACATGGGTCTGGCCGGTCCTGAGCGTGAGGCCCTTCTCCATCAGCGCCCCGAGCGGGAACTTGTCGACGTAGCCGCCATAGACTGCCGGCATTGAGACGCGCCCGCCCTTGCGGCAGGCGATGATCGCCTGACGGATGCTGTGGATGCGATCGGTGCCGAGGAAGGTCGACGCCTTGATCTGATCGATCACATTGTCGACGAAGAAGCCGTGCGCCTCCAGGCCGACCGCATCGATGCAGGCGTCCGGCCCGATGCCGCCGGTCATTTCCATGAGCGCCTCGTACGTCTTGCTCTCCTCGAAATCGATGGTTTCGGCGCCGAAGCGCCGGGCCAGCTCCAGCCGATGAGGAAAATGGTCGATGGCGATGACGCGCTCGGCGCCCATCAGGAAGGCGGCCTGGACACAGAACAGGCCCACCGGCCCGCAGCCCCACACCGCGACGGTGTCGCCCTGCTCGATCTGCGCATTTTCCGCCGCCTGCCAGCCGGTCGGCAGAATGTCGGAGAGGAACAGCACGTCATCGTCCGGCACGTCGTCCGGAACGACGATAGGCCCGACGTCCGAGAAGGGCACGCGCACATATTCGGCCTGACCGCCCGAATAGCCGCCGGTCATGTGGCTATAGCCAAACAGGCCCGCCGTCGGGTGGCCATAGAGCTCGCGCCCAATATCCTGATTGTCCGCGGGCAGGCTGTTTTCGCAGGCCGAATATTGGTGCTTGCCGCAATGGAAGCAGCCGCCGCAGGAAATCGTGAACGGCACGACCACCCGTTGGCCCTTGCGCAGCGTGGAGCCGGGGCCGGTCTCCACCACTTCGCCCATGAATTCATGGCCCAGAATGTCGCCGGCCATCATGGTGGGAATATAGCCGTCATAGAGATGCAGGTCTGACCCGCAAATGGCGGTGGAGGTGACGCGGATGATCGCATCGCGCGGATTGAGAATTTCCGGATCGTCCACTGTCTCCACGCGGACATCATGCTTGCCATGCCAAGTGAGCGCGCGCATCAGTTCTTTCCTTCTTCCAGCAGGCGGCGATTGCGGGCGCCGGTTGCGACCTCGCCGGTTTCCATGAGCTGCTTGAAGCGCCGCAGGTCGCGCCGCGCCTGAATGGCCGGTTCGCGCTGGAACATCTTGGCAATGGCCTTGCCGATGAAGCCGGCCGGCGGATCGTAGAGAATGGTCGCGCTCACCCAGGTGCCGCGCCCACCGGGTGCATCGCGAAAGTCGACGCGGCCACTATTGGGAACCGGCGCATCCGGCTCGGACGCCCAGGCAATGAAATCGCCTTCGCTCTCCTCGGTGACAATGGAAATCCACTCGACGGTCCTGTTTGCCGGCGCCTTGACCACCCAGCGCGAGCGGCGCGCATCCAACACTTCGATGTCGATGACATTCTCCATGAAGCGGGCGAGATTGGAAAAGTCCCGCCAGAAGGCGAAGAGGTCGGCACGCGGCCGGTCGATGGTGAGCGTCACGCCGGAAAGGCTGTCGCCCTTGGGCTCGATCAGTTCCTCGCCGGCGATCCTGGCGCGGTCGCCGTGCTTGGACGTGGTCAGCGGCGCTTCGTCTGGCCATTCGGAATTGGGGGTGTCCGCACTCATGCCGGCTCTCCTTGGATGGCCCTTGGATGGCATGAGAATGTTCCACCCGGGCGCGCTGTTCCCTTCAAAGCCTCCGGAACGCAGGGAATGCGGTGAGCCGAGCGCTGTCGCGGTTCACCGAGAAAGCGCAAGGAGTGCTGTCAGCTCCCGGCGCCGGTGTTGATCGGCGGAGCGAGCGGGTTGCCTTTGTCGGCTGACGCGTGGGAAGCAAGCGCGCGGTCGATCATGACTTCCCAGATCCCCGGGTCGCCGGCCTCTGCCATCGCGGCGTCCGGCACGCGCATCGTGCGCAGTACCGCCAGCGCATCGGCAACATGGTCCTCCCATTCCAGATCGACCGAGGGACCCGCGCTTGCCTCCACCCCTTCGGCATTGTCGCTCAGCCGCCAGCCGGCCAGCACACGGGCAATGCGTTCCACAATGGGTGTAGCGGCGGTTGACATGTCTGAACCTCACGGATGGGGTGGTGCCAGATGGCGCGGGCTCAGAACGTGCGGAGAGGGTGGAGCGTTCCCCTCTTGCGGCAGCAGCGGCGCAGGGCTGGGCGGGTGCGCCCGGTTCCTCACCGGGCGCCGATGCCCAGTGGCGAGTGCCCTGCCAGCATTCGGCGGACGACGGCCTTGTCCTGGATGAGGTCGGCGATGGTGTAGGCATCGAACACCGCCAGCATCGCGTTCATGCCTTCGACGAGCACGCTTGTCAGCCCACAGGCCGGGGAGAGCAGGCAGCCGGAGCAATAGGCCAGTTCGAAGCCTTCCTCGGTCTTGCGGACCACTTCGCCCACGGTGATCGTCTCGGCCGGGCGGGAGAGGCGCATGCCACCCGATCGGCCCCGGATCGTTTCGACGAAGCCGTCCCGGGCCAGCGCATTCACCACTTTCATCAGGTGGTTGTGCGAGATCTGATAGGTGTGCGCAATCTCGCCGATGGAGCAGAGTCGCTCCTGGTGCAGCGCCAGGTGGATGAGCACCCGCAGCGAATAATCGGTATAGCGCGTCAGTCGCATACAGCCCCATAGCATGTTTCTAAAGCTGTATACATGTATTAGGCTACACCTGTTTTGCAGGGCCTGGCTCGGATCGAGTCGGGTTCCCCTGCGTTGAATCTCGTGCCACAAGGCGCGACCGGCGCCCGGCGGCGCGCATGGCGTCGCCCATCATGCCGGCCCGGAACAAGCGAGAGGAAGCAGCTATGCTCATCCGCCACGCCCCCGATCTGCGGGAAAGCGACGTCACCGATCACGGCCTTTATTTGCGGCGGCGCGAGTTCATCGCGGGCGCGGCTGCGCTGGGCATTGGCGGTGGCATGCTGCTGGGGGCGGGAGCAGCGCAGGCCGTGCCGCTCAAGCACAGCCCCAACAAGTTCCGCATCGACGAGGACAAGACGCCGTTCGAGGACATCACGCACTATAATAATTTCTATGAGTTCGGCACGGGCAAGGAAGACCCTGCCGCTAATGCCGGAACGCTGAAGACCCGGCCGTGGACCGTGACCATCGATGGCCTGTGCCGCAAGCCGGGCAAATATGGGATCGACGACCTCATGAAGCGCTTTCCGCTGGAAGAGCGCATTTATCGCATGCGCTGCGTGGAGGCGTGGTCCATGGTGATTCCCTGGGTTGGCTTTCCGCTTGCCAAACTGGTCAATGCGGTCGAGCCGCTGGGAAGCGCGAAATATGTCGCGTTCCAGACTCTCTACGATCCGCGCCAGATGCCCGGCCAGCGCCGTCGTGTGATCGACTGGCCTTATCGCGAAGGCCTGCGACTGGACGAGGCGCGCAATCCGCTGACGTTCCTCTCCGTTGGGCTCTATGGCCAGACGCTGCTCAACCAGAATGGCGCGCCCATCCGGCTGGTGGTGCCGTGGAAATATGGCTTCAAGGGCATCAAGTCGATCGTGCGGATCAGCTTCGTGGAAAAGGCACCGCAGACGAGCTGGCAGATGCTGGCCCCCAATGAGTACGGCTTCTACGCCAATGTGAACCCGGCCGTGGACCACCCGCGTTGGTCGCAGGCGACCGAGCGGCGGATCGGCGAGTTCTTCCGCCGCAAGACGCTGCCCTTCAACGGTTATGGCGAGCAGGTGGCGGCGATGTATCGCGGGCTCGATCCCAAGAAGCTCTACTGACCGGTTGCTGATGTCGAAGCGCTGGAAGGATCGCCTGATTTCGCTGCTGGTCTGGCTGCTGTGCGCGGCGCCGCTGTTCCTGCTTGTCTGGCAGGGCTTCAACGGCGGCCTGACCGCCAACCCCATCGAATATGTCCTGCGCGAGCTGGGCGTGTGGGCGCTGCGCTTCCTGTGCGTCACGCTGGCGATCAGCCCCGCCGCCAAGCTGCTCAAGCTGCCGGTGCTGATGCGCTACCGGCGGCGGGTGGGCCTGTGGGCCTTCGCCTATGTGTGCCTGCATCTCACCACCTATCTGGGCATCGACCAGATGTTCGACTGGCCCACCATCGGCAAGGACATTGCCAAGCGGCCCTATATCACCATCGGCATGGCGGCCTTCGTGCTGCTCATTCCGCTGGCAATCACGTCGATCAACCGGGTGCGCAAGCGCGTCGGCGCGCGGCGCTGGAAGCGGCTGCACCAGCTCGTCTATCTCATCGCGCCGATGGGCGTGATCCATTATTATCTGCTGGTGAAGGCCGATCACCGGCCGCCGCTCATTTATGGCGCGGTGGTCGCGGCGCTGCTGGCCTATCGCGTCATTCAGGCCGCACTGCGCGCCAGGCGTGCCAGGTCGCGTGCCCCAGCCATGGGAATGTGACGATCAGCCCCAGCAGCCCCGTGGCCAGGCTGAGCAGGAACAGCGCCAGCACGATGGCGCCCCAGACGAGCATCACCGGCAGATTGTTCCACACCAACGCCCAGCTCATGCCCATGGCGGTCAGCGCATCGCTCCGCCGCTCCAGCAGCATGGGGATGGAGAAGGCGGAGATGGCGAAGGAAAAGGCCGCGAACAGGCCGCCGACCAGCGATCCCACCACCAGCATCGCGAGCCCCGTGCCGGTCGAGAACAGCATCGGCGCGATATGGTCAAGGCCGGGGAAAGGGTGGAGGCCGAAGAAGAGTGCGTAGAGGATCACCGCCGCGCGCATCCACAGCAGCATGAGCCCGCACAGCAGCAGGCCGGTGAAGAGCAGATGGGCACGGCCGGAGGCGGGCGCGGGCCAGATCATCCGCGCCAGGCTCACTCGCCGACCGGTCTCGATCAGGCGGCTTTTCTCGTAGAGGCCGAGCGCCAGCGTGGGCGCGCAGACGAGGAAGCCGGCAAGCGCGGGGAACATCACATAATCGAGGCCCAGCGCCACCATCAGGAGCGTGATGGCGAGCGAGAGCAGGAAGACGAGCAGCCCATAAACGAGGCTCGGCCCCGGCGCCTGCATGAGATCGCGCCAGCCCGCGCCCAGCCAGTCGAGCGCGGCGGCGGGCGGCAGGTCGCGCGCCAGCGGGCGCAGGCGAGGCAGGGGGGGCACGACTGGCGGCAGGCTCATCGTTTCGATCTCCTCATGGCGCTCAGCAGGCCGGCTTGGCGGCGGTATAGCGCGCCGGCGCTGTGCCCGGCGTGTCCAGGCCGGCGCTCCGATCCAGCGCCACGCAGGCCGGGCTGGAGCGCATCGCGACATAGACGAGATGGGCATTGGCCAGCAGGACCAGCAGCAGCGCGGCGGCGGCCAGCACCAGATAGAATGTGCGTCCGCGCGGCAGGCTCATGGCGCGAGGCTCCCGACGCTCGCGGGCATGCCGGGGCCAGAGGATCGCGCGGCGGCAGGGCGGCGGGAGCGTGATCGGCCGTCCGTCGGCCGGCCCGCGGGGTAAGGCGACACGCTCATGGCCGCCCGCCCAGATCGAGCACATAGGCAGTCAGGATCTTGCGCTCCACCGGGCTCAGGCGCTCGCCCCAGGCCGGCATCACACCCTGCCGACCGCCGTAGATGCTGGTATAGACGGATTGCGCATCGCCGCCGTAGAGCCAGTGCCGATCGGAGAGATTGGGAATGCCCAGCTCCGGGTTGCCGTGGCCGTCCGGGCCGTGGCAGGCGGCGCAATTGTCGGCGAAGATGCGGGCGCCGGCCTTGACGGAGGCAGCGCGGCCGCGCGCGGCGGCGGGGTCCGAGAGGGCGAGCACATAATCGGTCACCGCGAGGATCGCGTCATTGTCGAGGATGCCGTCGCGGCCAAAGGCAAGCATCTGGCTCACCCGCGCGTCCGGCGCGTCGCTGTTCACGCCCACCGCGATGGTGTGCGTCACCGCCTGCGCGTCGCCATTGCCCCACAGCCAGTCGGCGTCGGTGAGGTCGGGAAAGCCCTTGCCGCCCTTCGCCGTGACGCCGTGACAGGCGGCGCAATTGTCGCCGAACAGCCGGTGCCCGTCCTCGCGCACAATGGCCATCAGCGCAGGGTCGGCACGGATCGCCGGCACGTCGAGCGCCGCGATGCGGTTGGCCCAGCCGGCCTTGCGCGCCGCCGAGGCATCGAGCTTGCGGGCGACATCGTGCTTCTGGTCCACGCCGAGCAGGCCGCGCGTATAGTGCGTGCCGAGCGGCCAGGCGGGCATCAGGATCCAGAAGAGCACGGCAAAGAGCGCCGTGGCGATGAAGAACAGCCAGGCCACCCGCGGCACCGGCGTGTTGAGTTCCTTGATGCCATTCCATTCATGGCCAGTGGTCATGTGGCCGCTGACGGGATCGCGTTCTCTCACTGCCATGGCGCATCCTCGTCGTCGATGACGTCGCGCGCCGCCTTGTCGAAGCGCGTGCGGTTCGCTGGCCAGCAGCTATAAACGAGCGCCACCGCCGCCATGGCCAGCAGGTAGAACAGTCCCACCGTCTTGGCGAAGGCGACGAGCAGATCATGGTCGATGGTCATGGCACCGCGCGCTCCGCACTGGCGACGCTGCCGCCACGTTCCGACGAAGCGGCATTGCTGAGCTTGCCCAAAATCTGGAGATAGGCGACCAGCGCGTCCATCTCCGTCACGGTGCCGGGGTCGCCGTCGAAGGCGCGCACCTGCGTCGCCTCGCCATAGCGCTCGGTCAGGCCGGCACTGTCCGAACCGGGCAGCGCCTGCGCCCGTGCGTCGGCGGGGGCGTTGGCGATCATCGCCTCGGAATAAGGTACGCCCACGGCCCTCTGGGAGCGCAGATGGTCGCCCAGGTCGCCCGTGCGCAATTCCGTGCTGCTCAGCCAGGCATAGCGCGGCATGATCGATTGCGGCACCACCGCGCGCGGGTTGTCGAGATGGGCCTTGTGCCACTGGTCGGAATATTTGCCGCCCACGCGCGCCAGGTCCGGCCCGGTGCGCTTGGAGCCCCACAGCATGGGGTGATCGTAACGGGATTCGACGGCCAGCGAATAGGGGCCGTAGCGGTCCACCTCGTCCTGAAGCGTGCGGATCATCTGCGAATGGCAGGCATAGCAGCCCTCGCGGATGTAGATGTTGCGGCCGGCCAGCTCCAGCGGGGTGTAGAGCCGCATCTCCGGGTCGTGCTCGACCGTCTCGTCGATGGTGAACAGGGGAGCGATCTCGATGAAGCCGCCGATGCTGGCGACGACCATGATGGCCACGGCCAGGACGATGGACTTGCGTTCGATCTTATAGTGGGTCCTGAACATGGCCGGTCATTCCGCGGGCTGGAGATCGGGCACGGCGGCGCGGACGGCCGGCGCGGGGGCCGGAACGGGCCCGCGGATCGTCATCCACATATTGTAGCAGCCGATGAGCGTGCCGATCAGGAACAGCAGGCCGCCGGTCGCCCGCGCCACATAATAAGGGTGCATGGCGGCGACGGAGTCGATGAAGGAGTAAGTGAGCGTACCGCTCTCATTATAGGTGCGCCACATCAGGCCCTGGATGATGCCTGAGTTCCACATCGCGAAGACGTAGATGAGCGCTCCAGCAAGGGCGAGCCAGAAGTGGGCCTCGACCAGTGCCGGGGAATACATGCGCTCGCGCTTCCACAGCCAGGGCACCAGCGCATAGAAAGCGCCGAATGTGATGAGCGAATCCCAGCCGAGCACGCCGGCATGGACATGGGCAATGGTCCAATCCGTATAGTGGGAGAGGGCGTTCACCGGGCGGATCGCCATGAACGAGCCCTCGAAGGTGGAGAGGCCGTAGAACACCGCCGCCATCATCATGAAGCGCAGCGTCGCGTCCTCGCGCACGCGGTGCCAGGCGCCGTTGAGCGTCATCAACGCATTGCCCGCCGCGATCCAGGAGGGGACCAGCAGCATGAGCGAGAAGGTCATGCCCAGCGTCTGCACCCAGTGCGGCAGGGCGGTGTAGTGAAGGTGGTGCGAGCCGGCCCACATGTAGAAGAAGGTGATACCCCAGAAGCCCACGATCGACATGCGGTAGGAGTAAATGGGCCGCTCCGCGCGCTTGGGCAGATAATAATACATCATGCCCAGGAATCCGGCGGTGAGGAAGAAGGCGACGGCGTTGTGGCCATACCACCATTGCGTCATCGCATCCTGCACGCCGGAGAAGAGAGAGTAGCTCTTGGCGCCCGCGAAGGAGACCGGGACGGCGAGGTTGTTGACGATGTGGAGCACCGCCACGACCAGGATGAAGGCCAGATAGTACCAGTTGGCGACGTAGATGTGCGGTTCCTTGCGCCGCGCGAGTGTGCGCAGGTAGAGCACGAAATAGCTCACCCACACGATCACCAGCCAGATGTCCGCATACCATTCCGGCTCGGCATATTCCTTGGATTGGGTGACGCCGAGCAGATAGCCGGAGATGCCGAGCAGGCAGAAGAGATTGTAGCCGATCAGCACGAACCAGGGGCTGAGCTGGTCCGGCAGCCGCGCGCGCGAGGTGCGCTGCATGACATGGAAGGAGGTGGCGATGAGCGCATTGCCGCCGAAGCCGAAGATGACGCCGGAGGTGTGCGCCGGGCGAATGCGGCCGAAGCTGGTCCAGGGGCCACTGAAATTCGCATCGGGGAAGGCGAGGAGCCATGCCACCCAGTCGCCGATCGCCATGCCCAGAACGGCCCAGAGCATGGCGATGACGATGCCGGCCTTGATCGGATCGTCATAATAAGTGGAGAGGCGTGCCGCGTCCGGCTCCGGGGCGAAATAGCCGCGCAGCAGCAGGGCGCCCACGCCCAGTGCACAGGCCAGCACCAGAAAGCCGTGCGCTTCCATCGGATCGCCGCGCCCGGCGCCGGCGGCCGCCATGACGAAGCCCCACAGCGCCACCAGAATGAGGATCACGAACGCGCCTCGCCGCTCGCCGACTGTCAGAGTTGCAACCACCTTCGAGTCCCGCTTGTTTCGAGGGCCATTATCACAATTGATGTATTATCAATACCTCTTTTAAGCGGCGATGTGACGGTAAGAGGGTGATGATTATTCTTTATGAGGGCAAGATTTTTGTTTTCACTGGGATTTTCGCCGAATCCTGAGCGCCAGCCATTCTTGCGCCATGCCAGGGAAAGCTGGGGTCTAGGGAGATGAGATCCCAGCTTTTGCTGGGATGACGGCAGGTGGTTACGCGAGCTTTGGCCCTTGATCGGACTCCTGCCGGTGCAAAGCCATAAAAATTATTTCTTCAAAATACAAATAATATGCATTTGCTTAATCATGTTGCAATGCGCAAAGGCTGGGGCCTGTCGAAAACTGGCTTTCCGGCCGCCATTTCCGGGCTTTTCGCTCGATGCGGCCGGACCGAGCTGCCGTAAAGGTTGTACACATGAAGGCCATGGACCCGCCGGGTGCCGCCCTGTCCCTGGAACAGAGACAGCTCGTGGAAGCCCTCTCGAGCACGCTCGATCCTCGGCAGGCATGGTGGCTGAGCGGCTATTTTGCCGGGTTCGACGCGGGCTTGCGGGCCAGTGGTGACACGGCGGCCGGTGCGGGCGCTCCCGCGAGTGCCGCGATTGCGCCGCCGCCCGTGGCCACGCGCACCCTCACCATTCTCTACGGCACGGAGACAGGCAACGCCGCCGAGGTGGCGCGCGCGCTGGACAAGGCCACCAAAGCCGGAGGCTTGGCGCCCCGGCTGATCGACATGGCGGATTACAAGCCACGCCAACTCGCCGAGGAGCAGGACTTGCTGATCGTGGTGAGCACGGCCGGCGAGGGCGACGCGCCGCAGCCAGCGATCGGCTTCTTCGAACATGTAGAGGGCCGCCGGGCGCCTCGGCTGGAGGGCGCGCGCTTTGCGGTGCTGGCGCTGGGCGACACGACCTACGAATATTTCTGCGGGGCCGGCAAGCGGCTGGACGAACGGCTGGAGGCTCTGGGCGCCCAGCGCCTTGCGCCCCGCGTCGATTGCGACGTGGATTATGAGGAAGCCGCGGAAAACTGGACAGACCAGATGGTGGCGCTCCTGGCGCGCGAGGCGGCGGCCAGCGCGCCGGCATCCGCAACGCCCGCCGCTGTGCCCGTATCCGCTGTTGCGCTCGCACTCGCCACGCACGACAAGCGCAATCCCTTCCCCGCACCTATCGTCGAGAATATTCCCATTGTCGGACGCGGCTCCAGCAAGGAGACACGCCATGTCGAGCTGTCGCTGGCGGGATCGGGCCTTGTCTATCAGCCGGGCGACGCGCTCGGCATCGCCGTTTCCAACGACCCTGCCGTGGTCGAGGCGCTGCTCGACGCACTGGCGCTCTCGCCGGGCCTCGGTTTCGAGCACAAGGGCCAGGCGCTGACGCTGGGTGAGGCGCTCACGCACCGTTTCGAGATCACGACTGCCACGCTGCGGTTTCTCGATTACTGGGCCCTGCTGAGCGAGTCGGCGATGCTGCGCCAGTTGCAGCAGGAGGAGCGGGCCGGTGAGCGTGCCGCGTTCCTGCGCACGCATCATATCGTCGACATCGTCCGGCGCTTCCCGGTCGCCGGCGTGCAGCCGCAGGGCTTCGTCTCGGCGCTGCGGCCCCTGCAGCCGCGCCTTTATTCGCTCGCCTCCAGCCTGGCGGCGGTCCCGGACGAGGCGCATCTCACCATTGCGCCAGTGCGCTATACCCTGCATGACGAAGTGCGCAGCGGCGTCGCCTCCAGCCTCATCGCGGATCGCGTCGCGCTCGACGACACGCTGCCGGTCTATGTCCAGAGCAACCCGCATTTCCGCCTGCCGCAGAATGACGCGCCCATCGTCATGATCGGGGCGGGCACCGGCGTCGCGCCCTATCGCGGCTTCCTCCAGGAGCGCGAGGCGAGCGGCGCCGGGGGCCCAAGCTGGCTGTTCTTCGGCGAGCGTAATTTCCGGACCGATTTCCTTTACCAGACGGAGTGGCAGGGCTGGCTCAAGGCGGGCGCGCTCACGCGCATGGACGTGGCCTTTTCGCGCGACGGATCAGACAAGGTTTATGTCCAGCACCGGATGAAGGAGCAGGCGCGCGATCTCTACGACTGGCTGGAGAAAGGCGCTCACATCTACGTCTGCGGCGACGCCGCGCATCTGGCGCCGGACGTGAATCGCGCGCTCCTCGACATCATCGCAAGCGAGGCCCGCATCGGGCCGGAGGCGGCGGAAGACTATGTCCGCGCGCTCCAGGCCGACCATCGCTACCGGCGCGACGTCTATTGAAGAGACCGATATGACAGCTCCCACCACCATCGATCGTAGCCGCGACCTCTCCCAGCCCCTCGACCGGTTGGGGCCGGACGAGCGGATGAAAGACAAGAGCGATTATCTGCGCGGCACCATCGCGCTGGGCCTGCTCGACCGGATCACTGGCGCCATGCCCTCCGGCGACGACGTGAAGCTCATGAAGTTCCACGGCATCTACCAGCAGGATGACCGCGACGTGCGCGACGAGCGGCGGCGGCAGAAGCTGGAGCCGGCCTATCAGTTCATGATCCGCGTGCGTATCCCCGGCGGGGTGTGCACGCCAGCGCAATGGCTCAAGCTCGATGAGCTGGCCCGCGCCCATGGCGGCGAGACGCTGCGGATCACCACGCGGCAGACCTTCCAGTTCCACTGGGTCCTGAAGGGCAGCCTGCGTCCCCTGATCCAGAGCCTGCACGAAACACTGCTCGATACCGTGGCGGCTTGCGGCGACGACAGCCGGGGCGTCATGTGCACGGTCGATCCGCAAAGCTCCGCCCTCCATGCCGAGGTAGCAGCGCTCGCCAAGCGCGTGAGCGACCATGTCATCCCGAAGACCCGCGCCTATCATGAGATCTGGTATGGCGACACGCGCGTGGCGGGGTCGCCCGGGCAGGAGGAACCTTTTTACGGGCGCACCTACATGCCCCGCAAATTCAAGATCGGTTTCGCACTGCCGCCCTCCAACGACATCGACGTCTATGCGCAGGACCTGGGCTTCATTGCCATTGGCGGGCCCGGCGGGCTGGAGGGCTTCAATGTCGTGATCGGCGGCAGCATGGGCCGTACCGACGGAGCGCCGCACACCTATCCGCGCCTTGCCAGCCTGATCGGCTATGTGCCGGCGGACAGGGTCTTTGCCTGCGCCGACGCGACCATGACGGTGCAGCGCGATTATGGCGACCGCAAGGACCGCCAGCACGCGCGGTTCAAATACACCATCGACGACAAGGGGCTGGACTGGATCAAGAGCGAGATCGAGCGGCACATGGGTGCGCCGTTCGAGCCGGCGCGGCCTTTCTCCTTCACGTCAAATGGCGACAGTTTCGGCTGGATCGAGACGCCGGATGGGCGCTGGCATCGCACCTTGTTTATCGAGAACGGCCGGCTGAACGTGACGCGGCTCGACGCGCTGCGGGCTGTCGCGCGCGTCCATCGCGGCACGTTCCGCATGACACCCAACCAGAATGTTATCATTGCCGGCGTGGCGGCGGAGGATCGCGCGGGCATCGATGCGATCCTGGCCGAGCATGGCGTGGCGCAGGGGGAAGTCACGCCATTGCGACGCAACGCCATTGCCTGCGTGGCGCTGCCCACCTGCGGCCTCGCCATGGCGGAGAGCGAGCGCTACCTGCCCTCGCTGCTGGACAAGATCGAGGCAATCATGGAGCGGCATGGGATTGCCGACGAGCCGATCACCATTCGCATGAGCGGCTGCCCCAATGGCTGCGCGCGGCCCTATAATGCCGAGATCGGCTTCACCGGCCGCGCGCCGGGCAAGTATAATCTCTATCTGGGCGGCGGCTTCCACGGCCAGCGGCTCAACCGGATGGTGCGCGAGAATGTCAATGAAGCGGTGATCCTGGACGTGCTGGACGATGCACTCGGCCGCTATGCACGTGAGCGCGAGCCAGGCGAGCGCTTCGGCGATTTCACCATCCGCGCCGGCATTGTGCGCGAGGTGACGGAAGGGCGGTTCTTCAATGAGCCTTGAGCGACGCCCTGCTGAACCGTCTGCCCGCCATGACGGCCGCGCCCGACGCCGGCTGGCCTGAGCGTGGGCGCGCCCGAGATTCGCGCGAAACGCATCTACGAACAGGCGCACGCCGCCGACGGCACGCGCGTGCTGATCGAGCGGATCTGGCCGCGCGGCGTCAGCGCGGAGTCGGCTGCGCTCAACCAGTGGCTGCCCGACCTTGCCCCCACGGCGGTGCTGCGGACGTGGTTTGGACGCGATCCGGAACGTTTCGAAGCCTATCGCGCCGCCTATGAGCGAGAACTGGCCGGCAAAAAGCAGGCGATTGCTCAGCTCCAGGCGCTCGCCTGCCGGCGTCGCTGTCGCCTGACTCTGCTCTATGCCCCACGCGACCGTGTCCATAATCACGCGGTCATTCTCGCCGATTATCTCCAGCGTCTTCTGTGGCTTGACCCAGAGGGGACGGAGGCCGACACTCCTCTCCTCGCGAAGGCCGGGCATCGTGCCCGGGCGGTGGCGCAGGAGGTAACCCATGTCGGCGGCGCATGAAGACCTGAGCCGGGCGGCACTCCCCCCACAGATCCTGCGCCTGGGTTTCCGGCCCTTCTTCCTCGCCGGAGCGGCCTGGGCCCTCATTGCCTTAATGCTGTGGATCGCCACGCTCACAGGTGCGCTGAGCCTGCCCACGCGCTTTGATCCCGTCGCCTGGCACAGACATGAGATGCTGTTTGGCTATCTCGGCGCGGTCATCGCCGGCTTCCTGCTGACGGCCGTGCCGAGCTGGACCGGCCGGCCGCCTATTGCCGGTCCGCGGCTCGCCCTGCTGGCCGGGCTCTGGCTGGCGGCGCGGCTCGCCATGCTCGCCTCCGCCCATGTCGGCGCGCTCCTTGCCGCTCTGCTCGATGTCGGCTTCCTCGCGCTGCTCGCCATCATGATCGCGCGCGAGATCATCCTGGCGCGTAATCGCAACATTCCCGTCGCCATTGCGCTCAGCCTGCTGACGCTCGCCTGCGCGTTGGACCATGCCGATGCGCTGGGTGCCACGGCGTTCGAGGGTGTGGGGTGGCGCGCCGGTTTTGCCATCGTAATCGACCTCATTGCACTGATCGGCGGACGCATCATTCCGGCTTTCACGCGCAATTGGCTGATGCGCCAGAGCGACCCCGGACGCCCTCCGGCCCAGGCGGACGGCTTCGACCGGCTGGCCCTGGCGCTGCTGGTGGTGGCGCTGCTGAGCTGGGTGGCGCTGCCGGGCAGCCGGCTCGCCGGTGCGCTGCTGCTCCTCGCCGGCCTTGGTCAGGCCGGCCGGCTAGCGCGCTGGGCGGGGCTGCGCTGCGTACGCGAGCCGTTGCTGTTCGTGCTCCATCTTTCCTTCCTGTGGCTGCCGTTGGGGCTCATCCTGCTGGGCGGTGCGGCTTTCGTCGAAGGCGCAGTCGTCTCGGCGGCGCTGCACCTGCTGAGCGCGGGAGCCATGGCTTCGATGACGCTGGCGGTGATGACCCGCGCGACGCTGGGCCATACCGGCCGCCCGTTGCGCGCCGATGGGCCGACGCTGGGCATCTTCGCGCTCGTGACCATTGGTGCGCTGCTGCGCGTGGCGGCGCCGCTGCTGCCCGATTATCTCCTGGCCATAGAGGGCGCCGCTTTGTTCTGGGGGGCGGCTTTTCTGCTCTTTCTCCTGAGCTATGGCCCCATGATGCTGCGGCCGCGCGTGGACGAGCAGCCATGAGAGACGCCGCGCCTGCGGTGATCGAATTTGAACCGACGCCCAACCCGGATGCGATCCGCGTGCGGCCGGGGCGTGTGCTCGCCAGTGGGTCGCCGCGCGAATATGCCGGCGCGCCTGAGAGTGCCGCCGACCCGCTTGCCGCGCTGTTGCTCGGCATCGAGGGCGTGGCGCGCGTCATGATCGGGCGGGACTGGTTCAGTGTCGTGCGCGAGGGCCCCGCATTCGGCTGGGACGAGTTGAAGGCTGACATCGCCTTTGCCGTCACCGACGCCATGGCGCAGCCGCGCGATGCCGGGGCCACTGATGCGGCCGATTCGCACGCTGACGGCTTCAGCGCGATCGAGCGGGAGATCGATCAGGTGCTGGACCGCTGGGTGCGCCCCTTGCTGGCGGCCGATGGCGGGCAAGCGGTGCTGGAGCGGTTCGATCCCGAAGAGGGTGTGGCCTGGGTCCGTATGGAGGGCGCGTGCGGCGGCTGCCCGTCCGCCAGCCTTACGCTCAACCGCGCGATCGAGCAGGCGGTCTGTAAATGGGTGCCCGAGGTGAAGCGCGTGCGTGCCCTCATGGGCCATGAGCGGCCGGCCGGCGATGCCAAGGCCCGCTTTCGCGGCTGGATTGCCCGCAAATGGGGTATGGGCGCCGACGGCTAAACTCGGCGCTTTAGCGAAGGCCGAACCGGAGCGCCGTGAGCGAGACGGCCGCGCTCAATGCAAGCAGGATAAGCAGGCTGGCGACAAGCGACCAGCGGTGCGCGCGGCGCGCCTGCGCGGTTGACGGATGGCGCGCATTCCAGATTTGCGCGGCGAGGGCGGCGCGACTGGCTGTCGGGGTCATGATGCCGCAGGCGCGACAGCGACCTGCGAACTCCCCCTGCGCACTGCGCACCAACTCAACCTGCGGCGACCCGCAATTGCGGCAATGATTGAGCATTCGCCCCCCGACCAACTGCGCGGCGACCATAAGGGCGCCCGCGCTGAAGAGGCGTGGAAGCTGCGCCGGAATGGCCGCCAAACTGGTCCATTTTGCGCGCAGGGCGGTGGCGGGGAGCCGAGCCGGCGAAGCAGGGCGATGACCAAAGCGCTGGAGATGATTGCGAGTGAGAAACAGTCCGTGCTCCTGCGCAAGAAGCAACCAAGGCCGGCTGAACGCCACGGCCGCCCGTGCTGCTGCTTGCGCAGGAACACGGGATTGGCAATCGGGAACGAAAAAGCTCTGGGAATCCGGTTTCGTCTGAACCGGATCGCCTCTAGACTAAGAGCTGCCTTCCCGCGCCCTTACTGGCGCGTTGCGACCAACTCCACTGCGATGGCAATGTCCTTGGAGACGAAGGTGCCGCTCCCATCCGACTCAGTGCCGATCTCATAGGCCAGCCGGTCGACGGTGGTCTTTCCCTGCATCGTGGCGCTGTTGCCGGCGATGGTGAGCGTGAAGGGCAGGCTGGCCGGCAGGGATTTGCCCTTGAGGGTCAGCGTACCCTTGGCGACATAATTGTTGCCGCCGCTGGAGGTGATCTGGGTGCTGGTGAAGGTGGCGTTGGGGAACTTGGCCGGGTTGAGCCATTCTTCCTGACCCAGCGCGTCGTCCTTGGTTGCGTCGCCCGTCTTGGCGCTGGCGGTGGAGAAGGTCACCTTGGCGGAGCTGTTGGCGAGGTCGGCCGGATCGAAGGCGATGACCGCGTCCCACTTCTCGAACTGCCCCTTGAACTCCATGCCGGTGTAGGTGCCGGAGAAACCCACGCTGCTCTTGGCCTTGTCGACCGTCCAGCTTGGCGGCTGGGCCAGTGCGGGAGCCGCGACGGCGAACGCGAGCAGCGCCGCGCAAAGATGGATGGGTTTCATGGGCTTTGCTCTCCTTCGTTGCCGACCTTCCGGTGACGCGGCGACTCTAATCAGGCGGCCGCGGGCGCGTCAATCACGCCGCGTCGGCATCCAGTGAATAGCCGGCGGAGCGAACCGTGCGGATGATGTCGGGCTTGTCGCCGGCGTTGATGGCCTTGCGCAGGCGGCGGATGTGAACGTCCACCGTGCGCAGCTCGATGTCGCTGTCCTGCCCCCAGACGCTGTCCAGCAGCCGCTCGCGCGAAAAGACCCAGCCGGGATGCTCCAGCAAGTGGCGCAGCAGGCGAAATTCGGTGGGGCCGAGCGGTACCAGCTCGCCCCCGCGCCGCACTTTGTGGGCGACCGTGTCCATCTCCAGGTCGGCGAAGGTTAGCACTTCGCCGGCCAGCGCCGGACGTACGCGGCGCAGCACGGCGTTGACGCGGGCAATCAGCTCGCGCGGCGAGAAGGGCTTGGTCACATAATCGTCGGCGCCGGTCTCCAGGCCGCGCACGCGATCTTCTTCCTCGCCACGCGCGGTGAGCATGATGATCGGCACATTGGCTGTCTCGCTCATGCGGCGCAGGCGGCGGCAGACCTCGATGCCGGAGAGATTTTCCACCATCCAATCCAGCAGAACAATGTCCGGTGTGCGCTCCTGTGCCAGCAGCAGCGCTTCCTCGCCGTCCGGCGTCTGGCGCACATCGAAATCCTCGCGCTCGAAATGCCAGCTCAGCAGCTCGGCCAGCGCCGCGTCGTCCTCGACCAGCAGCAGGTTTGCCCGTGCCATGTTCAGTCTCCCGATATCGCTTCGATGAGAGTGGCTTTCTCGCGCTCGGCCGGCTTCTCGCCCGTGACGGAATAATGGACCATTTCGGCAATGTTCGTCGCCTGATCGCCGATCCGCTCCAGATTCTTGGCGATGAACATGATGTGCGCGCATTCGGAGATAGTCTTGGGGTTCTCCATCATGAACGTGACCATGGTGCGGAAGATGCTGTTGTAGAAATTGTCCACCGCGCGGTCGCGTTCGATCACCTGGAGCGCACGGGCCGCATCGCGCGCGACGAAGGCATCCAGCGCCGCCTTGGCCATCTCGCGCGCGAGCTGCGCCATGGAGGGCAGCAGGGTCAGCGGCTCGATGTTGCGGATGGTGGAGACCGTTTCCACGCGCTTGGCGATGCTCTTGGCATAATCCGCCATGCGCTCGACGATGCCGGAAATCTTGAAGGCGGCGATGATCTCGCGCAGGTCGTTGGCCATGGGCGCGCGCAGGGCGATGGTCTGGACCACCAGCTTCTCGACCTGGGCATCCAGTTCGTCGACGCGCTTGTCGCCCTCCACCACGCTGTGCGCCAGCGCGCCGTCATGCGTCACCAGCGCCTTCATGGCGTTGTCTATGGCGTTCTCGGTGAGCCCGCCCATCTCCGCGATGAGCGCGCGCAACGCGTTGAGGTCATCGTCGAAGGCCTTGACGGTATGTTCGCTCATCGCTTCTGCTTCCGTTCAAACAAGAGGGGGTCAGCCGTAGCGGCCGGTGATATAGTCCTTGGTGCGGTCTTGCCGGGGGTTGGTGAAGATGTCCGACGTGGCGCCATATTCGACCAGCGTGCCCAGGTGGAAAAAGGCCGTTTTCTGAGAAACGCGCGCGGCCTGCTGCATGTTGTGCGTCACGATCACGATGGCGTAGCGCCCGCGCAGATCGTGGATCAGTTCCTCGATCTTGGCCGTCGCGATGGGGTCGAGCGCCGAGCAGGGCTCGTCCATCAAGATCACCTCGGGATCGACGGCGATGGCCCGGCCGATGCACAGGCGCTGCTGCTGGCCGCCGGAGAGCGCGGTGCCGCTCTCGTTCAGCCGGTCCTTCACCTCGTCCCACAGGCCCGCCTGGCGCAGCGCCCGCTCGACAATGTGGTCCAGCTCCGCCTTGCTGCTGGCGAGGCCGTGAATACGTGGGCCATAGGCCACATTCTCGTAGATGGACTTGGGGAAAGGGTTGGGCTTCTGGAAGACCATGCCCACCCGGGCACGAAGCTGCACGACATCCATGGTGGAGGCGTAGATGTCCTCTCCGTCGAGCGTGATCCGCCCGTCCACGCGGGCATTGGCGACGGTGTCGTTCATGCGGTTCAAGGTGCGCAGGAAGGTCGACTTGCCGCAGCCTGAGGGGCCGATGAAGGCCGTCACCTCGTCGAGCCCGACGTCGATCGAGACATTGTTGATGGCCTGCTTGCTGCCGTAGAAGACGTTGACGTCGCGCGCGGACATCTTGGGCGGCGCCTCGGCGGCAGGGGCTTGAGGATCGGACATGAGGACGTTTACCACCGTTTCTCGAACTTGTTGCGCAGGTAGATGGCGAGGCCGTTCATCGTGAGCAGGAAGCCGAGCAGCACGATGATGGCGGCGGAGGTCTTTTCGATGAAGCCCTTGCTCACTTCGTCGGACCACAGGAAGATCTGCACCGGCAGCACGGTCGCCGGGTCGGTGATGCCGTCGGGCGGCGAGCCGGTGAAGGCACGCATGCCGATCATGATGAGCGGCGCCGTTTCGCCCAGCGCGCGGGCCATGCCGATGATGGTGCCAGTGAGGATGCCGGGCATGGCGAGCGGCAGCACATGGTGGAACACCACCTGCACCGGTGAGGCACCGATGCCGAGCGCGGCGTCGCGAATGGAGGGTGGCACGGCCTTTATGGCATTGCGCCCGGCGATCACGATGACCGGCATCGTCATCAGCGCCAGCGTCATGCCGCCGACAAGGGCGGCCGAGCGCGGCAGGGTCCACATGTTGAGGAAAATGGCGAGGCCGAGCAGGCCGAAGATGATGGAGGGCACTGCCGCCAGATTGTTGATCGACACCTCGATCATGTCGGTCCAGCGGTTGCGGGGCGCATATTCCTCCAGATAGAGCGCCGCGAACACGCCGATGGGGAAGCTGAGCAGCAGCGTCACGCCCATGGTGAGCAACGAGCCCTTGAGCGCACCCCAGATGCCGACCTGCGTGGAATCGGTGCTGTCGCTGGCGGTGAGGAAGCGACAGTTGAAGCTGGTGGACAGCGCGCCCTGTCGTTTGAGGGCATCGTGCGCTGTCTGGGCGGCGGCCGTGCCTTTGCCCTTGGCGGCGAGATCGATCGCCTCGGACGCGGGCACGCGGATCACGGCCTTGCCATTGAGCAGCGCGGGATCGGCGATGAGCGCGTCGCGCACCGCGAAGAAGGCGCCTGGCGAGAGCAGCGCCGCGCCGTCCGGGCCAAAGGCCGCGCGCGCCGCCTGATCGATGACGGCGGGCAGGTTGGCGTTCGCCAGCACCTGCTGCGGATTGCCGGCCCTGAGCGCGGCGGGATCGACGATGATCGGCGCGCTGACGAAATCGACGGGCAGCGCGATTTCGGTGCGGGTGAAGCCGCGCACGCCGCTCGACAGCATGGAGACGAGCAGGAAGGCGAGGAAGCCGGCCGAGAGCACGACGGCGGCCAAGCCCATCAGGCGGAAGCGGCGCTCGGCCCGGTAGCGTCGGGCGATGCGACGGCGCATGGCCTCGCCGGCCCAGTCGGTCGGGGCGCGGCGCGGCGGCGCGGGGGGGCTGCCGGGCAGCGGCGCGGGCGCGGCGGCGGTCATTCGTAGGCCTCCCGATATTTCTTCACCACGCGCAGCGCGACGATGTTGAGCAGCAGCGTCACGACGAAGAGCACGAGGCCGAGCGCGAAGGCGGCGAGCGTCTTGGCACTGTCGAACTCCTGATCGCCCGTGAGGAGCTGGACCATTTGTGTGGTGACGGTGGTGACGCTGGCGAACGGGTTGAGCGTGAGATTGGCGGCGAGGCCGGCCGCCATGACCACGATCATCGTCTCGCCGATGGCGCGGCTCACCGCGAGCAGCACGCCGCCGACCACGCCGGGCAGGGCGGCGGGGATGAGCACTTTGCGGATGGTTTCACTGGGCGTCGCGCCCATGGCGAGGCTGCCGTCGCGCATCGCCTGCGGCACGGCGGCGATGCTGTCGTCGGCCATGGACGAGACGAACGGGATAATCATCACGCCCATGACGAGGCCGGCGGCCAGCGCGCTTTCCGAGGACGCGTTGGAGATGCCGATGGCCACGGCGAATTCGCGCAGCGCCGGCGCCACGGTGAGTGCGGCGAAATAGCCATAGACGACCGTGGGCACGCCGGCGAGCACTTCCAGGAAGGGCTTCAGCCACTTGCGCACGCGCGGGCGGGCATATTGCGTCAGGTAGATGGCGCACATGAGGCCGAGCGGAATGGCGACGATCATGGCGATGATCGCGCCGATGAAGATGGTGCCCCAGAACAGCGGCACGGCGCCGAACGCATCCTCGCTGCCATAGCCGAGCGCGGCCGATTGCGGGCTCCACTTGAGGCCGAAGAGGAAGTCGAGCGGATTGACCAGCGCGAAGAAGCGCAGCGATTCGAACAGCAGCGACGCGACGATGCCGGCTGTCGTGATGATCGCGATGAGCGAGGCGAGCAACAGCATGAACATCACCAGCCGTTCGATGCGGCGGCGCGCCTTGAAGGCGGGGCTCACGCGCGAGAAGGCATAGGCGCCGCCGGCAAAGGCGAGCAGGGCGGCCAGCGCCGCACCGATGGCGCCGTAGCGCATCATGGCGGCGCGATAGGGTTCGACCAGGGCGGCGGACTGGGCGTGGAAGCCGCCGCTTTGCGTGCCGCGCGCAATGGCCTGTGCTTCACCCAATATGGCCGAACGCAGGAAGCTTTCACTCGGCAAGGCCTGCGCATCGGGAGAAGCGAGCACCGCGTCCGTCACCAAGGCCGGCGCCACGCTGGCCCAGACTGCGAGGAAGAGCAGCGCGGGGATCGCCGTCCACAGCGCGACATACCAGCCATGCTGGCCGGGGCGGCTGTTGGCGGCGAGCCGGCCAACCTCGGCTTCCAGGCGCATGGCGCGGGCGCGGGCGGCGATCCAGCCGGCCAACGCCAGCCCCAGGACGATGAAGATGACGAGCATGCCGTTCATGCGCGAGGGGCTCGGGTGTGCCGCACCAGCAGCGTGGCCGATCTGGAGGCGGTGGCTCTCGAGGCGGTGGCGGAGCGCGGCATGGCCGGTCCTACTTCAGCTCGTCGGCGGTGAGGGAGGGCATGGCGGCAACCTTCTCCAGCATCGCCTGGCGCATATCCTCGGGCGAGGCGACCATGCCGCGTCGCGCCAGCGCGCCGTCCGGATCCCAGTTCTTCGCGAAGGTTTCCACATAGGCCTTGAGACCCGGCACGGCCTGGAGATGTGCCTTCTTCACATAGATGTAGAGCGGGCGTGCGCCGGGATAGCGGCCGGTGGCCACTGTCTCATAGGTTGCATCCACGCCGTTCAGCGGAATGTCCTTCAACGTATCGCGATTGGCATCCAGATAGGAGAAGCCGAACACGCCGATGGCATTGGGATTGGCGGCGAGCTTCTGGACGATGAGATTGTCGTTCTCGCCGGCATCGACATAGGCGCCATCCTCGCGGATCTGGGTGCAGAGCTGCTTGTGCCGGCCTTCGTCGGATTTCTTGAGCGCCGCCATGGCCGGATCGCTGTTGCAGCCGACTTCCAGGATCAGTTCGGCGAGTGAATCGCGCGTGCCCGAGGTCGATGGCGGTCCGAAGACGCTGATCGGCGTGGCGGGCAGCGAGGGGTCGACATCGGCCCAGGTCTTGGCGCTATTGGGGCCCTTGCCATAGGGATTGGCGGCGAGCGCCTCATAAGCGAGCTTGGGCGTCAGCTTCAGGCCGGGCCCTTTCACCGACTCCGCGAAGGCGAGGCCGTCGACGCCGATCTGGATTTCCACGATATCCGTCACGCCATTGGCCTGGCACTGCTCGAACTCGCTCTTCTTCATGCGGCGCGACGCGTCCTCGATGTCCGGATGCTGGCCGCCTATGCCGGCGCAGAACAGCTTCATGCCCGCGCCGGTGCCGGTCGACTCGATGGTCGGCAGCTTCATGCCCGGATTGGCCTGCACGAACAGCTCGGCGGCGGCGGTGGCGAAGGGATAGACGGTGGACGATCCCACGGCGCGGATCTGGTCGCGCGCGCCGCCGCCGCTGGTGGCCTGGTTCTGGCAAGCGGCGAGCATCAGGACGGATGCTGCCAGGAGCGCGTAGCGCATTTCTTGATCTCCTGCGTCGAACGATCGTTCGGTTCGGGGAGGCTCTAGGCCGTCCTTGCTCGCGCCAATGTGACATTTGCTTTGCAGTTTTGTGACAGCGGCTCCGTCCGGTGCGCGTATCGCTTATCGCGCGCTGGGGGCGGACTCTTCGGTCTTGCCCGGTGCCGCTACGAAAACCGGCAGTTCCACGCGCACGAGCGTGCCTTCGCCCACCTTGCTCTCGATATGAAGCAGGCCCCGATGGCGCTGCACGATATGCTTCACGATGGCGAGGCCCAGCCCGGTCCCGCCCATCGCCCGGCTGCGACTCGAATCGATTCGGTAGAAACGCTCGGTGAGGCGAGGCAGGTGATCGGGCGCGATACCTTCCCCCCGGTCGCGCACGGAGAGCTCCACCATGTCGTGTGGCAGCCGCCGCGCGCCGACCTGCACTTCCGTGCCGGGCGTGCCATATTTGAGCGCGTTGCTGACGAGATTGTGCAGCAACTGGGAAATTTGTGCGCGGTCGCCGCAGATCGGCGGCAGATCAGTGTCGAGCGCGAGCACGATGTCCTGCGCGCGCTTGTTGGGGCTCTGGCGGAACACCGCGGCCACTTCCTGCACCAGCGGTGCCACGGCCAGCGGCTGGCTGGGGAGATGATATTTCTCCGCCTCGATGCGCGAGAGCGACATGAGGTCGTCCACCAGCCGCTGCATGCGGCGCGCTTCGCCATCCATGATGCCGAGGAAGCGCTCGCGCGTTGCGGCGTCCGCGCCGGCCACCGGGCCGCGCAACGTCTCGACGAAGCCCAAGATGCCGGCCAGCGGCGTTCGCAGTTCATGGCTGGCGTTGGCAACGAAATCCACGCGCATGCGCTCCGCGGCGTGCCGCTCGCTGCGGTCGGCTAGCAGCACCAGCAGCCGCCCGTCCGTCAGCGGGTGCACGGTCAGTTCCCAGAGCTGCTCGGGCGCGCCGAGCCCGGCCATTTCGGTGCGCACCGTACCGGTTTCGGTGCGTACACGCTTGAGCAGATCGATGGCGGCCGGGTGGCGGAGCGCCAGCCGCACATCCTCGCCCCGGATATGCGCGCCGAGCAGCACCCGCGCTGGCGCATTGCATTGCTCCACGCGCCCACCTGCGACGAGGAGAAGCGGATCGGGAATGGCATCGATCAACACGGCGAGGCTGTCCGCACCATTGGCTGCGCGCCCGGCGGACCGGCGCGCCTGCTCCGCCTTGATGGTCTCGATTCGTCCGCGCTCAATGGCGTCGTAGAGCAGGGCCAGTGCCAGCACGCCCGCGAGACCGCTCAGCGCTGTCGCCGCACTATTGCCCGTCAGCGCGAAAACCGCCGCCGTGCCGAACAGCAGCGCCAGCAAGGCGATGCCGATGGTCCTGTCGAGCCGGGGCCACATGATAGGCCGCTCGTAAGCCATTTCCGCTGGGATGGCGACGGCCAATCGGCTTATCCTGGCCAGCCCGCCAGCAGCGGCACCAGATCATCGAAATGCGCCAGCGTGGCGTCGGCGCCGAGCGAGTCCGCCTCGTCCACGAAACCGAAGCGCACGGCCACGCAGGCCACGCCCGCCGCGCGCGCCGCCTCCACATCGTTGGAGGTATCGCCCAGGAACACGCAGCGGCCGCCGCCGGCCCGCTCGATCATGGCCTGGAGCGGCTCTGGCCGCGGCTTGAGCATGCCTTCACCGAGCGTATCGCCGCACACGATCGCATCGAACCAGTGCGTGAGGTTCAGCGTGTCCAGCAGCGGCAGGGTGAAGCGCTCGGTCTTGTTGGTGCAGACCGCCAGCCGCACGCCGCGCGCCTTGAGTGCCGCCAATGCGTCCACCATACCGGGATAGGGCTGCGTATGCACGCAGACATGGCGCGCGTAATAATCGGAGAAAAGCGGCAGTACCCGCGCCAGCGCTTCATCCGTGAGCGCATCGTCCGCCCGCAGCGCCCGTTCAATGAGCACGCGCGTGCCCTTGCCGACAAAGCGCTTCACATCCTCCAGGCTGTGCGGGGGCAGATTCACTTCGCCGAGCGCATGGTTGACCGCATCGGCGAGGTCCTGCGCGCTGTCCACCAGAGTGCCGTCAAGGTCGAAACCGACAAGTTCGAAGGGGAGGGCGGACTCGCCGGCAGCGGCGACGGAGGAAGTCTGGGTCATGGATCTGCCATGCCCTCTCGGCAGTGGCGCGATCAAGCCAAACATGGCAGAGGGACTCGAACCATTTCAGCCGCGCAGGGAACGCCCGCCTTGTCCAACCCGCCGCTCGCTATCGTCATTCTCGCCGCCGGTCAGGGCACGCGCATGAAATCCGCGTTGCACAAGGTGCTTCATCCCATCGCGGGACGGCCCATGCTGCTGCACCTGCTAGCGAGCGCGCAGACGCTGGCGCCGCAGCGGCAGGTGGTGGTGGTCGGCGCCGGGCGCGAACAGGTAGAAGCGGCGGTCGCGGGGCGGGATGTCACGATTGCCGTGCAGGCCGAGCAGCTTGGCACCGGCCATGCTGTGGCGCAGGCGCGCGACGCCCTTGCCGGCTTCGAGGGCGATGTGCTCATTCTCTATGGCGACGTGCCGCTGGTCCGCGCCGAGACGATGCGCGCCATGGTCGATCGGCTGCACGGGGCCGATGCGCCGGCCTGTGTGGTGCTCGGGTTCCGCCCGGATGATCCGGGCGCATATGGCCGCATCCTTGCCGGCGCGGACGGGCGGATCGACCGCATGGTCGAATATAAGGATGCGAGCGAGACCGAGCGGGCCGTGACCTTGTGCAACAGCGGCCTCATGGCCGTGCGCGCGGCCGATCTCTTCACGCTGCTTGCCCGTGTGCGCAATGAGAATGCAGCCGGCGAATATTATCTGCCGGACATCGTGATGCTCGCCCAGCAGGATAAGCGGGCCAGCGCCGTCATCGAGACCAGCGCGGACGAGGTCGCCGGCGTCAACAGCCGCGTTGAACTGGCGGCGCTCGAAGCGCGTTGGCAGGCTGCGCGGCGCATCGAGGCCATGCGCGAGGGCGCCACGCTGATTGCACCGGAGACGGTGTTCTTCGCGCATGACACGGTGCTGGACCGCGATGTGGTAGTGGAGCCGCATGTGGTCTTCGGGCCCGGCGTGCGGGTAGCGGAGGGCGCGGTCATTCATGCCTTCTCGCATCTGGAGGGCGCGCACGTGGGCGTCGGCGCGTCGGTCGGGCCTTATGCACGGCTACGTCCCGGTGCGGTGATAGGTGATAAGGCAAAGCTTGGCAACTTTGTCGAAATCAAGGCGGCAACACTAGCCGAAGGCGCTAAGGTTAATCACCTTAGCTATATCGGTGATGCGAGCGTTGGCGCGGGGGCCAATATCGGCGCGGGCACGATCACCTGCAACTATGATGGCTTCCTCAAATATCGAACGGAGATTGGGCCGGGCGCGTTCATCGGTTCCAACAGCGCGCTGGTCGCGCCCGTGACGATCGGCGCGGGGGCCATCGTCGGTGCAGGCAGCGTGGTGACGCGCGATGTCGAGGCGGACGCGCTGGCGCTGGTCCGCCCGCTTCAGGAAGAAAAGCCCGGCTGGGCAGCGCGTTTCCGTGCGCGCATGGCCGCGCGAAAGGCGGCGCGCTGACAGTTCTGCTGCAGATGAGCGACGCATGCGCGCCTGATGCGTAGACGTCGATTTCTTCCAATACGGTCCCTCTTCTCCCTGTCATAAGGAGCGTGACACACGGGGAGCGGCGACGGGAGCGCCAACTTGCCGGCAGCATGAATATAGCCAGCTGCGGGGTGAAGCCGTTGGGAAGCCGCCGTTTTCGGGCCTTTGTGGGAAGGCCGATGGTTTGGGCGCGCTGCCGTGGGGGCGGTTGCGTCGAGAGTGCCCCAGTGGGGCGTCGCTTGCGGCGCGGGGCAGTTGTGGGAGAGGATGGAGGCGGTTCGACGGGAACCGCCTCCATTCTTTCATGGCCTGAGAGTGGGCGCCGAGCTGGAATATCCGGATCGTTATCACTCCCGCAGGTCGGGACCACGGCGCTGTCGGTATGGACCCGGCCTGCGCTGGTGGTTAGGGCATCCGCCATCGACCATGAAAGCGAAAGGGTGTCCGCCCAAGCCGTCGCCGCGCACGAGATTTTAACCGCTTTTCTACCCTTTTTTACGCCGCTTGCTCTTCGATGATATCATGATATGATATCGCTATATCATGCGTATTCTCGCAGACCTTCCCGATGATGACATCGCTTGGCTCGACGCGCGCGCGGCGGAGCTGGGCACGTCGCGCGCGCAGCTTCTGCGCGAGGCGGTCGCCGCCTACCGGGCGGAGAGCCGGCGGGATGGGCTGGACGCGTTTTTCGGTATCTGGGCCCACCGTGTGAAGCCCCGCTCATGACCGAGGCCTTGTTCGATACCGGCATCCTGCTCGATGCGCTGCGCGGTCTTCCTGCCGCGGCTGCCGAGCTGGAGAACTGCAAGCGCCGCTTCATCAGCCGCATCACCTGCATCGAATTGATGGCGCAGGCCTTGCCCGACGATGGCGACCGTATCGAGCGCTTTCTGCGCCATTTTCAGATTGTCGAACTGAGCGAGGAGATCGCCCGGCGCGCCGCGATGTTGATGAGCCAGCGCCGCGCCTTTCCGCTGGCGAGCGCCATCGTCCTTGCCAGTGCTCAGCTTTCCGGACGGATTCTCGTTACACGAAATGCACAGATCTTCCCGGCCAATATGCTGGGAATTCGCGTCCCTTATAAACTCCAGTCAGCAGAGGCTTAGCGTCCATGTGTGGAATTATCGGTATCGTCAGCGCGCAGCCTGTGGCGGATCGCCTGTTGGACGGGCTGCGGCGCCTGGAATATCGCGGCTATGATTCCGCCGGCATCGCCACTGCAGTGGAAGGGCGGATCGAGCGCCGCCGCGCCGAGGGCAAGCTTGCCAATCTGGCGCGCGAGTTGGCCGCCGCGCCGCTCTCCGGCATCACAGGCATTGCCCACACGCGCTGGGCGACGCATGGTGCCCCCACCACGAGCAATGCCCATCCCCACGCCACGGACGAGGTGGCGGTGGTGCACAACGGTATCATCGAGAATTTCAAGCCGCTGCGCGAGGAGTTAATCGCGCGCGGCCGCATTTTCACGAGCGACACCGATACCGAGGTGGTCGCTCATCTGGTGAGCGAGCAGGTCGAGGCCGGCGCGAGCCCGCAGGAGGCCGTGCGCTCCGTCCTGCCGCGCCTGCAGGGAGCCTTCGCGCTCGCCATTCTCTTCCGCCGCCATCCCGATCTGCTGATCGGTGCGCGGCTGGGGTCGCCGCTGGTCGTGGGCTATGGCGAGGGCGAGACCTTCCTGGGCTCCGACGCGTTGGCGCTGGCACCGCTCACGCAGAAAATCGCTTATCTGGACGAGGGCGACTGGGTCGTGATCGACCGTGACGGCGCGCAAGTCTTCGACCAGGCCGGTGATCCGGCAGAGCGGCCGGTGACGCTCTCTGGCGTCTCGGGCGCGATGATCGACAAGGGCAATCACCGCCATTTCATGCAGAAGGAGATCTTCGAGCAGCCCGTGGTGGTGGCGCAGACGCTGCGCGCCTATCTGCGTCGGCTGGAGGACGAGGTGTCGCTCCCGGTGCCCGATTTCGATCTTTCGGCCGTCAGCCGCGTCACCATCGTCGCCTGCGGCACCAGCTTCTATGCCGGGATGGTCGCCAAATACTGGTTCGAGCAGTTCGCCCGCGTGCCGGTGGACCTCGATGTCGCGAGCGAGTTCCGTTACCGCGCGCCCGTGATGGAGCCGGGCGGCCTGATGATCGTCATCAGCCAGTCGGGCGAGACCGCGGATACGCTGGCTGCGCTGCGCCATGCCAAGGCCGAGGGGCAGAAGATCGCGGCAGTGGTCAACGTGCCGACCAGCAGCATGGCGCGCGAGGCGGACCTGCTGCTCCCGACCAATGCCGGGCCGGAGATTGGTGTCGCGTCCACCAAGGCCTTCACCTGCCAGTTGGCTGTGCTCGCCGCTTTCGCCGCCAATCTGGCGCGCGCCAAGGGGCGCCTGTCCTCTGCCGAGGAGAAGGAGATCGTCCGTCATCTCGCCGAGGCGCCGGCCGCCATCAACGCCGCGCTTGCCTACGAGGAGTCGGTGGAAGCCATTGCCCCGCTCATCGCGCCGGCGCGCGACGTGCTTTATCTGGGGCGTGGCACTGCCTATCCGCTGGCGCTGGAAGGGGCGCTCAAGCTCAAGGAGATCAGCTATATCCACGCCGAGGGCTATGCCGCCGGCGAGATGAAGCACGGCCCCATCGCGCTTATCGACGAAACCGTGCCCGTCATTGTCATCGCGCCGTCCGGCCCGCTGTTCGAGAAAACCGTCTCCAACATGCAGGAGGTGCAGGCCCGCGGCGGCAAGGTGGTGCTCATCTCGGATTATGATGGGGTGCAGGAGGCCGGCGAAGGCTGCATGGCCACGCTGGTCATGCCCAAGGTTCACCCACTGATCGCGCCCATGGTCTATGCCATCCCTGCGCAGCTTCTCGCCTACCATGTCGCAGTCCTCAAGGGCACGGACGTGGATCAGCCGCGCAACCTAGCCAAATCGGTTACCGTTGAGTGAATGACAATCCTATTTGGTTGTTTGTTGCGTGACAATTGAGATTTTCAGATGACAATTAAAACTTGCAGATTCTGAATCTGTGACAATTAAAATTTTCGGCCTGAATTATGCCACTAACCAAGCAAAAACATGCACTTATAAGTTTCAGTTATCCAAATAGGTTGTCGTCAATAAGGCTAACGAAATCCTAAGATGGCATCTTGATGCTTTGCGCGGGCGAAATCTGGATATCTGAAGTCGGAATGAGCGAGGAAAAGCAGCCGAGCGCTCTCGACCTAATTAGACGCTCGGCGATCTAGTCGCGGGCCCTGGTGGCGATCGTCCGGGTTCCGGCAGCTTCCGATCAAAGTCGGTCGCTCTGATTAGCCGCCGCGAACGTCTTTTCTTGACAGAAGCTGATGGGGTGGACGCCCCCCGGCGGCATCTATGTGCCAAAGTGGAGGTGTTGAAACACCACTGAGGGAGGCGTCCGTGTCGGAAGTTATCACAATCGGTCTGGATATCGCCAAGAACGTTTTCCAC